>WNGL01001154.1_pt1 | contig 32236 bp, 17 predicted proteins | sample 5400591 | NCBI WGS metagenome assembly WNGL01 (sample SAMN13153377, study PRJNA577476) | soil metagenome | isolation source: 80 cm soil or saprolite under Garry oak tree replicate 1 | place: USA:California | collected 2016-06-15
AAAATTAAATATAAAAAATAAATAATTATATATTATTTTTATTATATAGATATTAGTGACGAGGTTAACACGATGACCATTCCGCCTTGTTAGTAAGACTGCAAAGTTGAAAACAAAAAAATTAGTCGGTCTTGAAGCAAACGAAGTGAAGCATGTTATTTAATACGATAATCCGCGTAAAATCTTACCAGTTCTTGTATATTCTTATTAATGTTTATTTAAATTGAATAAGTTATTGAAAAGAAATTTTCCATCTCTTTTTAAATTAAGTAAATTATTGTCAGAATACAGGTGTTGCATGGCTGTCGTCAGTCCGTGTCGTGAGAAGTTTGGTTAAATCCGTAAACGGACGAAATCCCTAGTATTAATTTATACATAATACATAATAGTGTTGATAAGATGCTAGTTGGGGCTAAGACAAGTCATTATGGCCCTCATGAACTGGGCTATAGACGTGCCACAAAAACTTTTACAAAGTGATGCAATTCTGTCCCTAAATAAATTAAGAAATTCAATTTCTTAATACAAATCAAGGAGTAAGGAGGAGCTAATCATTAAAGAAAGTTAACTATTAAATTAGTTGAATTGTCATCTGAAACTCGGTGGCATGAAAAAGGAATTTCGAGTAATCGTTGATCATTACGCAACGGTGAATTAAGCATTCAGGATGAACTAACCGTCTGTCGCTGGGAAGGAGCTTGATTTTAAGGAAGATGTGCATTGTTCTTATTTTCTTATTTTCAATCTATTTGATAGAAAGTATAAATTAACATTTATATAAGTATTCAAATAATAATTATAAGTACTTAAAATACTTAATTAATTAGTACAAATTTCGATTTTTAATTCTTTTTTAAAAATTGGAGTATTAGTTTAAGATTAGATTTTCCTTAAATGGATTAATAGTATATGCTTATTAACTATTTGAATATATTATTACTCAATAGTAACATATATAATAATATGTAATCTGGTCTAATCTAAATTTATAAACGTGATTGTTAAGAAAAAACTGAACCCATCGAATTAAATTGAGTAACATCTCAAAAGTCATAGCAAGGTAGCCGTACTGGAAGGTGCTGCTGAAAAATAATACGAAGAGTATATAACCCCCCTCCTGTATTATTTGATTTGTTTAATTAACTAAATATATAAATTATATTATAATTAACTTTAATAACTAAATAACTAAATAACTAAATAAATTAGAATTTTAGTACGTTAATCAATAAATAATAAATATTAATAATTAGATATTCTAAATTTTAGGGGGTTAGCTGAGTGGTTTAGCAGTAAATTTACACTTTACAGACAGAGTTTCGATTACTCTACTCCTTATATTAATAAATAAATAATTTAAAAAGTATTTACAATTGTTATTATCTTAAATTAATATTTAAACTTATAATTATACTAGTAAAATAAATATAATTTAAATATTATATTAACAAGTATGCCGTAATCACAGGTAACCGGGTAAATCTTAGGCATTTATGCTTTTGCACTTAAGAGTTCGAATCTCTTTACTTGTAATTTATACAACTAAGAATAACCTTAAATAAACAAACAAATAAAATAAACTAAAAACATCTTTAGCTTAATGGGAAAAAGCATTTGTCAGCGAAACAAAAAGACTATTGGTTCAACTCCAATAAGATGTTATTAGGATATACCAATTTTTATTTTCATAATTTATGGGTTTGAATAATATTTAATTAAAAATAGATATTTTACTTATAATAAGATTATAATCATATATTTAAATTCTTACCAGATTCGAACTGATATTACCCGATTAGGAATTCAGAGATTTTACCATTAAATTACAGAATTTTAGAATTAGAAGGGGGGTAAAAGTTAATTTAACCCTTAGAATTCTCTTACATAAAAGCCTCAGTTCCAATTAATTTATTATTTTTATAGATTAATTTTCTTTTATTTGCAGTAGGTATTAAGGTATAAACTTGAGATTTAATAGTAATGGAACCTTTATCGATAAATCTAAACCATTTACTTTGGCATAATTCTAATGATTTATCTTTAATTAATAATGATTTTAAATCCTCAAAAGAAATAGTATTTTTAAAACCTTTAACTTTTTTAATTTCTGTACCATTATTTAAAATTCCACCGTATACTTTAGGTGCTAAGGCGACAAATTATGTATATTCCTTTTCTAGTACCATTTGTCCTAAATGTTTACCCACTAAAGATTCATCTAATGGTTTTACCATTACAGCAGAATCAGTATCAGTATAATACATTTGGTTATCAGGTAAATTTTTGAATTGAGTTATTATGAGCCTAGAATATGTAGTTATAGCAGAAGCGACCCCTACTGAGATATCATATTCAGTATAATCATCTATGAATTTATTATCATCAATATCATGATAACTAACTAGATACAAATCATTATCTAATTCGACGGTAGTAATTTTATCTTTAGTTTCTATGATTTTATCTAATTTATCAGTATTAATAATAACGTGATTCACCAAATTATCAGTCATACCGAATTTACCATATAAACTATTCATTAATAATTTAGCTATTAAATACATAGGGCTAGATTTAGGAGATGATTGTTTCATTTGGTGTAATACAGATACATAATCTTTAAAGATATTATCTCTTTCGAATAAATATCCTTCTAAGATTTCAAATGTATATCCATATTTCATTGAATTAAATAATTCTTCACTGAAAAATATCCCAGTAAATGTACCTAAAGGTGAAACTGTTCTATTATTATATCTAATTTGTAATACAGGATTATCTAAGAATTTAGTAGTTGTAACTTTACATCTAAAAAATTCAAAGGGTTTATCTGTAATTTCTAATATATTACCCTTAAATTTTTTAAGTAATTTTTATATTTTAAATAATTACGAGTAATCAGATTCGAACTGATGAGATCTACTTGGAAGGTAGAGGTTATACCAACTTAACTATACTCGTTAAAATTTATATCACTCTTTTAATTTTGGTTTTTAATATTTATATTATTTTTGGGGGGGTAAATTAATTAATTAATTAATATTAAATTCTAATTAATATTTTTAATATTTAATTATGAGTATAATAATAAGAAAGCAATCATTAATGAGAATAATCCTGTAGCTTCGGCTAAGGCGAATCCTAAAATTGCGTAACCGAATAATTGTCCTCTTAATTGAGGGTTTCTAGCAGTAGAAGCGATTAATGAAGCAAAGATTTGTCCGATACCTAATCCGGCACCAATTAAACCTGAGCAAGCTAATCCTGCACCGATGAATTTTGCTGCAGCTAACATAAGTATTATAAATATATAATTTAAAGATAGTGTCTGACGTATATTATAATTTAAATAATATTACTCTTTTAATTAGTATACTTATTATAATTATTTAGTATATTATATAATTATTTAGTTTATTTAAAACAAAAACAAAAACAAAAACAAAAAAGAAATTACGAGTCCTACCAGATTCGAACTGGTACCTTACTAAGCGACAATTAGAAACTCTACCTATTTAAGCTAAGGACCCTGTTTTTCTTTTCAAGAGCAAGGCGACTCGAACACCTAACAACGATTTTGGAGATCACTATATTACCAATTATACTATGCTCTTTAATTAATTAAAATAAAAATCTTCTCCTAATATATAAAAAGTATATTAATATAAATAATAATTATTATAAAGGAAGTAGAGAGATTTGAACTCTCAACCGTATCATTAAAAGTGAAACACTCTACCTTTGAGTTATACTTCCAACTTATATACTTTCAACTTAAGGAATATATATGTAATAAGATATTGTAAAAATTTTTACTTTAATTAGTTTATTACTCAAATTGAATGAATATAATCAATTATATATAAAACTTACTAACTAGAAAGAAACCTCCAAATATCAGAGTATAACTCTATTTTGAGTTACCCCGATTCGAACGAGGAAATTCTTCGCCAAAGGAAGACGTTTTGCCAATTATACTATAACTCATAAACAAAACATTAAAATATTTAATAATTAATTAAATATATATTTTCTTTATATATTCTTTTATTTTATTCTATTATTATGCCTAAAGGTGGACTTGAACCGCCAACGACTTATTACAAGTAAGTTATTTTACCCATTAAACTATTCAGGCTGTTATAAAATATAAAACTTAATTAAACAACAAAAATGCCTCGGAATGGAGTTGAACCACTGTCTTTCGATCTTCAGTCGAACGCTTTAACCCTTAAGCAACCGAAGCTTATAAATATTTTTAATTTACTATTATATTTTATATTTTGGTTATGGTATGGAGAAAGATAGACTCGAACTATCATTACAGTAGTGCAAGTACAGTTGATTACCTATTATCAGATTCCCCCCTTAATTATCTTAATAAATTAGAACTAAAAAATACAAATGAAAATATATAAATTATAAATCTCTTTTAAAAAAAAGAATAAAATATAAAAATATATAATATTATATAAATTAATATTTAGTTCATGCAATTAAATACTTATTATCAGTTTCATAAATTTTCATTAAGGTATATTATATGTAATATGTATAAAATACACCTTATAATAACATAATACAATATATGTTATGTTATTATTAATTTAAAAATTAGACAAATTACAAATTTTATACTTTCTTAAATTAGCTTGTATAAGGCTTAAATTATTTTTATTAGCTTATTAATTTTATTGTTATAATAGGAGGGGAGCAAATTACTATTATTCTAATTTTATTAAAAAACAAAAATAAATAAATAAATTATCATTATTACATTGAATCTACCCAAGCTAAGTAATCTTGAACTGAAACTGCTTCTACAGCTATAGGCATAAATCCGTGCCATGTTCCACAAATTTCTGAACATTGACCATAGAAAGTACCTGTTCTTTCAGCTAAGATAGAACATTGATTTAATCTACCTGGTGTAGCATCAATTTTAATTCCTAATGACGGTACAGCAAAACTATGGATTACATCTGCACCTGTAACAATTAATCTTATGTGGCAATCTACAGGAATAATCATTTTATTATCTACATCTAATAATCTAAATTGACCTAATTCTAAATCTGATTCAGGGATCATATATGAATCGAATTCAATAGATTGTCCACTTTCTGTTACATAATCACTATATTCATATGACCAATACCATTGATGACCTACTACTTTAATTGTTATAGTTGGTGAAGTTACTTCATCTAATAAATATAATAATCTAAAACTAGGAAAGGCTATAACTGTTAAAATTAAAGCAGGTGTAATAGTCCAGACTAATTCTATTAAAGTTCCATGGTTAAGGTATTTATGGACAATAGGAGAATTATTATAACTATAGAAGTACACAATAGAACCTATAGCCCAGAAAACTCCAACACAAATAACAACTAAATAAAAGAAAATAGAATTATGTAAATCAATAATACCTGTAAAGGCTGGTGAAGCAGAATCTTGGAATCCAATTTGCCAAGGTTGAGGAGCATCATTATATAAAGTATTAAAAATTGATATATTTTGTAACATTGTTTGTATTAAAAAAAAATTTTTTAAAATCAATCAGTCTTAGTTTAATTATTTGTTTTATAGTATAATAAAACATTGAGTTTAATACCTTTAAACATAAAAAATCCTATATAATATAAATATTATCCTTATATAAAATATGTTTGTACTAAAATTAGGTATACTAAGATTTATCTTAATCAATTCTCTTATTAAAATTTTTAATTTTATTATATGTATTTTTACATAAAATCTTTTATCTTTTAATAAAATCGAAGAATAAATTTGGTTCCTTTAACATAAAAGATTAAGAATAATTATCTTAATTTATTATATTAATATATAATAACTATAATAAAATAGTTTTATATTTAAATAAGTAATAAAATAAATAATTACTTATTTACTTATTACAAATATTATTATTATTTTGTTTTTGTTTTTATAATTTATTTTTGACAACCTAAAACATCAAGTCTATTTTAAAAATTAGTAATGCTAAACTTACGATTTTACAATCAATTCATTTGCATCCTATCTAAGAAATGATCTATTTCTTTATTTATGGATTTTTAATCTCTTTGTGTATTATTACAATACTTGTAACTCATATTGTTAAATATACGTAATATACATATATATATTTATAATACTTTCTATCAATATAGAATTACTACCGTATAAAATTGTAGCATATATACTTTATACCGATTACAAGAAATGATTAAAATTAGGAAAGTAATAATAACCACTCGTGATAGTTTCATAAAGAGAAATCCATTGATAGTATCTAGGGGATAGATTCGAACTTGATATACTTTCAGTAATTATCTAATATGTTTGTGGCTACCCAACTATGCAAAGTTTAATAATTTGATTAAGTTAATTAAAAACTTAATTAACAAAATTCTTAAATATTACAATTGGTACACTAGAGAAACACAGCCTATTGGTCCTTTCGTACTAGAAGGTCTCCCCCTTTTTACTATTTGTCCCTCAAAAGGATAGGGACCATACTGACTCACGTCGTATTAAACCCAACTCATGTAATTTTTTAATCGGCGAACAGCCGAACCCTTCCAAGGTTTTGCCCCTGGAGGATAAATTAAGTCGACATCGAGGTCCCAAACAGCCAGGACAATGTGTACTCTCGCTGGCTATTAGGCTGTTATCCCCAGCGTAACTTTTATCAATTGATCCCTGTCTATTCCATAATATAGCAAGGGGTCACTATGCCCTACTTACGTATCTGTTCGACTATTAAGTCTTTCAGTTAAGCATGCTTACCGTCATTGCACTCTACAGAACCTTTCATGGTTCATTAACTTCCATTTAATGTCTAGCATACCTTATTAATGAAATATAAAAATTGATTTTAAAGTAATTATTATTAAATAATAATTAACAATATAAAATTATTTGTCAGAATATTTTCCATTTAAATAAATAGAAAATATTATCTAAAATTTTTAATCTATTTGGATGTACTTTGCTACTCTATTAAAGACGACCGCCCCAGTCAAACTGCCAACTAGTCAGCTATTTCCTCTTAAATTTTATAAATAAGAAGATAAATACTAGTTCCACCTCAGACCTAAGGTTTTCCATAGATGTCAAATCGACTCCCTATTATCTGTATAACCGAGGTTATAGAACTTTTTTATATGATAACTAGCTACAGTAAAGCTGCATGGGGTCTTCCCGTCCTCTTTGAGGTAACCCGCATCTGCACGGGTAATTCAATTTCACTGAGCAAGTTGTAGAGACAGTGAAGCCATCGTTAAATTATTGATACCGGACCACATTTAATGGCCAATTTATTTTGCTACCTTAGGATCCTCATAGTTAAGACCGCTATTAACCAATTTTTTGTAAAGAAACAGTTACCCATTATTATTACTTATTGATATGGCATTGGGCAAATCTCACTACCTATACTATTATTTTCATAATTGCAGATAGTTGTGTTTTTAGTAAACAGTCGGGGCTTCCGATTTTGTGCCACCATATATATAAATTAATAGGAGTTATTAACTTACTAAAATTCATGGTTCCTCTTCTTGTCGAACTTATGAGGATAATTTGCCGAGTTCCTTAACAACTTTTAGCTCTACGCCTTAGTATACTCTACCTACGAACCTGTGTCGGCTTAGGGTACGGTTGTACTTAGAAACCATACTTAAATAAAACTAGCCTAAATCATTAAATTAGTTATTAATCAGCTCTCACTAAATTATATAAATTAATTTAACTTCTACTAATTTAGGGTTTTTGCTTATACTAACATAAATATTAAATATTTAATAATAATCAAATGACTAATTTGATCTTATTTAAATATTATTTTATTATTTTTGATATTAAGATTTTAGAATATTCACTCTAAAATTTATAAAATTATAAGACTAAATTAGAATATAGAATCGAAGTTATTCAAAAATATCTTTTTCCTGGCCCCAATTAATATAAAAATCTACTATAATATTTAATATATAAATATTATAATTATATAAAATATTCACTTAATATAATACAAGAACAATTCAATATTAAATCTTATAAATTGTCTTAAAATTTATTAAAGTTAAACTTCTATCTTTATAATTACTTACAAAGAAATTCTATGTGTAAAATTTTATTCTCCATGTGGACTTTCAAAGCTATACTCATCAGTCAAAACGTTGGTTTTGTACCTTAGAGACCGCATTAACATTAGTAGATTTAATCTTTAGCTAATAACCCTTTCGTATTCGGCGAGAAAGTTTAAACTTTCTTTTTACGTTACTCATGTCAGCATTATCTCTTCAGATTCCTATTTTATAAACAATGAAACACTGTCAATTTTAGGTTTGTATTCCTTTCCTAGAGGAATATTATCTTTGAATTATCTGAATGTTCTACTACCTAGATTTTAAATATAGAATAAATTTTCTACCTTTAAAATTAACACGATATCGGTTGATTATTTTAGACCCGTTAAATCTTCGGAGCAACAATCTAAGGGCTGATACGTTGATACACGTTCATTATAAGTAGCGACTACCAGGCTCACTTTTCAACTGCATTCAATTTGTCACTTCCTTTATTTCACTTAATAATCATTCGGGACCTTAATCAGTGTTCACGGCTGTTTCCGTCTTGACTATCCAACTTATCATGAATAGTCTGAATATCTACCATCTATTTATGTAATTCCGAGATTTATTTCCATTGGTAAGATTTTTAAGTCCCCGCAAATTAAACTCCTATTAAAATTCATTAATATTTGTATGGAATTACCGTGCTGTACCTCCATAAATATTGTATAGATGTCATACTAAAATATGTTTCGTAGAAAACCAGCTATCACCAGGTCAGATTGGCATTTCACCGCTTTCCAAAAATCTTCGGAGAATAATGCAACATTCACCCGTTCGATCCTTTATAAATCTGTTCTTGGAAAGATCACCTGGCTTCGGGTCTAATAGCAGTAACTTAACCCATATTATTCTTATATAATATAGTCGCTTTCGCTTAGGCTTTAAACCTTGCTACTTCTATTAACTTGCTGACCCATTATGCAAAAGGTACGCCATTGTCACGTTCCAAATTTTCATTTTGTGACTTTGACTGCTTATAGAGTTACTAATTCATGATCTATTTCACTGCGTGTTATTTACATTCGTTCGAACAATGTTCGATAAGAACTAATATTTCTTGTATCTTTATTTCTATTTTTACAAGTAATATTATTCTACACTCTTTTCAACTTTTCCCTCACGGTACTTTTCACTATCGCTAAATTTATAAATACTTAGCCTTAGAGGATGGTTCCCCTATATTCCGACAAGTTTTCTCTCATCGTACTTAAATAATAAAAATCTAACATATAAAATACAGGTCTCATTATAAATTCACCTTCTTAGTTGTAATCGTAATTACTATGTAAAAATCATATTATATAGAAAAATTTCAAAATAATATAATTAATCATATCTATCTATATCCATCAAGCATTTAGTTCTTACAAATAATAAATATTTCATTATTAGTTATAATAATATAAATCATATAAAATATACTATTAGCTATATTCCTTCATTAAATTTAAATTTAATTAATTTATTTGACTAATTCATATATTTTAACTTAATTTTAATTTTAATTATACAAGCTATAAGTTAAAACCATTCATTAAGTTTACTTTTATGTTATAGTGATAATTTTTTTATTATAGGTTAGATTCTGGCTAATCCGATTTCACTCACCATTACTTTCGGAGTCTCGGTTGATTTCCTTTCCTTTCCTTAATGAAATGTTTTACTTCAGGAAGTAATAATAAAAAGGTTTCCCTTAGGATTGTCTCATCTCGTAATTTTCTTACTCAGAATAAAATTATATAACTATAATTTGATTATTTATAAGTAATATGTAGACTTTTGGCTATGGAGCCTCCTTTTATATAAATTTGCTAGTAATCCTTAATAACCCCTTTAAAATACTCATTAATTATTTATTAATTATTTGATGTTGTACAATATTGTCATCGATACTTTTATATTTTATTAAAAAAGATTAAAAACAAAAATTTAATTAAATAAAAATAATATAATAATTAATAAAAAAAACATAAAAGAGGTAGGATTAGTTTAATTGGTTAAAATGACGTCTTGTGGCGACGATGTTCAGAGTTCGAGTCTCCGATTCTACCCTTATAAATAAGAGTATTTATTAAAAAATACTTCACTTAACAGAAAATTATATAATAATATACGATATTAAAATTAATTATTTTTTTTATTTGTTGTTTACCGAAAAAAGGAATTGAACCTTTGTTTTACCATCATGAAGGGTATGTTCTACCGTTAAACTATTTCAGTTAAAGAGTTTAGTATACAGAGATTAAAATTAAAAAAAAAGTAATAAATGAGTTAGAATAAATATCTATAAGACAGTTTTTGTTAATATAAATTATTCTGATCGATCTAATATATAATATTAATATTAATGTTTATATCAGGTTAAATAAAGGGTTTTCTATTTTTCAAAATTTAATTTTTTTTATAAATTAACAAACTTTAGTGTTAGATTTTATTAAAATTTAATTTATTTTTTTTATGTTTAATTTAATTTAAAATTTTCTCTTAGAATTCCACCAAATTACTTTGTATTTTACACTAAAACTTTATTTATATTAAAATTAATAATTATTAAAATTATTAAATTTATACCTTGAACCTTCCTAAATTTATCATGTGTTATTACTAAAAATGTTAAGTAATTAATAAAACACAATTAAGTTTAAATCCCAGTTTTAGACTTCTAAGCTCTCTTTTAATTTTATAATTAATATACTTAATAAATTTAATTTTTTATATTCTTGTAATATTAATTCCCTAAAAAAAATAGAAAATAAAATATTCGGAGAGGTGAAATAAATAAAAATTAAAGATTAATGTAATTCGATAGCATCTTTAATATAAGAACATACTAGAAGAACGAATACATAAGCTTGGATAAATGATACAGCTAATTCTAATCCTGTTATAGCTAAGAATAAAGTAAATGGCAATAAAGTTAATACAAATATTATTAATCCACCTGAGAACATTTTAAATAAGAATGTAGATAAGATTTTTAATAATGTATGACCAGCTACCATATTAGCAAATAATCTTATACCTAATGAGAAAGCTCTAGCTAAATAACTAATTAATTCAATTAAAACTAATAAAGGAACTAAAGCTAAAGGTGTTCCAGAAGGAATAAAGAATGAGAAAAAGTGAATTTTATGAATAGATAAACCTAAAATAGTTACACCTATTAATATAGTAAATGATAATCCTATTGATACTATTATTGAGGTTGTAATAGTAAATGTGTAAGGAATGTTACCTACTAAATTAGCACATAAGATAAATAAGAATAAAGAATAGATAAATGGTAAATAAACTTCTCTACCTATTTGATCTCTTACTATAGTATTAATACTTGAAAATAAACTTTCTAATAAGATACTTTCTTTATTTGGTATTAATTTCATTTTGTTATTAAAGTTTAAACTAGTTTTATCTTTACCAGTATTTTGATGTATAAATAAAATAAGAGATATTACTAATACTGTAAATAAAGCTGAATTTGTAATAGAAAAAGATGTATTAAAAAATAAAGGAGAATTATAACTAGCTAAACTAACAACTTCAAATTGTTCTAATGGAGAATTTATAAATAAATTATTTAAGTTATTTAAGAACATTATTTTTAATATTAAAATTTTTTATTAATTGTGTGCTTAGTTTTAATAAAATACTTAATCTATTTGAAAAAAATAAATTTTAAATTAAGATACTTATACTTTTAGTAATAAATTTATTTTAAATAAGATAAATTATTATTAAATTACTAAAAAGTAATATAATATCTCCTATTGCTTTAATTCTATTTATAAAAAATTCTTATATTAACAATTAAGTTAACTAATTTATTCTTATCTATATGAAATATTTTGCTTTTTTAAAACCTTTAATTTTTTGTTTTTATTTATACCATTTTAATCAACATATTTCTAATTATTTATGTAATAATGTGATTATTTTGTTTTTGTTTTTATTTAAGGAGGGGATTTTAATATAATATATTAGATTAATTAATAAAATAACATTTAGTACTATACTTAAGCCTATAAAAGAATTTAAACCTCAAAGCATTAACTTTATTTGTTTCTCATATTTAACAGGGGTATAAAAATATCCTTTGGATATCAGATTAAAATTAGAATTAATATAATTATTTTTAATAATTAAGATTGTACAGGTAACATATTAAATGCATGGAATGGTATTGGACTAGCTAATGACCATTCTAATGTATTAGCTGACTCAGCTTCAGTATCGTATTGTGATAATGATGTGAAGTAAGCAGGGATAGCCCAAGGATTATTATTTACTTCTTTCCCATTAACGAAAATATCAAAAATAATATAACCAAATAATACAGTAGCAACTACAGAAATTAAAGAACCAAAACTAGAGATAGCATTCCATCCTGCAAAAGCATCAGGATAATCAGGAATTCTTCTAGGCATTCCAGCAAGACCTAAGAAATGTTGAGGGAAGAAAGTTAAATTAACTCCAATAAATAATGTCCAGAAGTGAACTTTACCTAAGAATTCATTATATGTTCTACCTATTATTTTAGGAGCCCAGTAATAGAAACCTGCAAATAGAGCGAATACTGCTCCCATTGATAATACGTAATGGAAGTGAGCAACTACGTAATAAGTATCATGTAATGCAATATCTAAACTAGCATTTGATAAAATTACTCCAGTTAATCCTCCTATTGTGAATAAAGCTAAAAAACCTAAAGCGAATATTAAAGGTGTAGTAAATCTTAAACTACCACCGTATAAAGTAGCTAACCAAGAAAAAATTTTAATTCCTGTAGGAACGGCAATAACCATAGTAGCAGCAGTAAAGTAAGCTCTAGTATCAACATCTAATCCAACACTAAACATATGATGAGACCAAACTAAGAAACCTAAAATACCGATAGAGAACATAGCGTATACCATACCTAAGTAACCGAAGATTGGTTTACCTGAGAAAGTTGAAACAATATGACTAACAATACCAAAACCAGGTATAATTAAAATATAAACTTCAGGATGACCAAAGAACCAGAAAAGATGTTGATATAAAACAGGATCACCTCCTCCAGCTGGATCATAGAAACTTGTATTAAAATTTCTATCTGTTAATAACATAGTAATAGCCCCAGCTAATACGGGTAATGACAATAATAATAATATAGCAGTTACAAAAATAGCCCATACAAATAAAGGTAATTTATGTAAGCTCATTCCATTAGTTCTCATATTTAATACTGTAGTTATAAAATTTATAGCACCTAATAATGAAGATACCCCAGCTAAATGTAAACTGAAGATAGCTAAATCTACACTACCACCTGAATGTGCTTGAATAGAAGATAATGGAGGATATACTGTCCATCCTGTACCTGCTCCTTGTTCAACTAAAGAACTTAATAATAATAAAATTAATGAAGGAGGTAATAACCAGAAACTAATATTATTTAATCTTGGAAAAGCCATATCTGGAGCCCCACATTGAACAGGTAATAAGTAATTACCAAATCCACCTACAAGACCAGGCATAACCATGAAGAAAATCATTATGAAAGCATGAGCACTAATAATAACATTAAATAATTGATGGTCTCCTGATAAAATTTGTACTCCTGGAGACATTAATTCCATTCTAATAAGAACAGAAAATGCAGTTCCTATCATACCTGCAAATATTGAAAAAATTAAGTAAAGTGTTCCAATTTCTTTAGCATTGGTAGAAAATAGCCAATTCAAATATAAATTAATTTACCTATTTTTTAGTTTTAATAAATAAAACAAACTAATTAAGCCCTTTTTTTTCTAAAAATAGAATATATATAAAATATTTAATTATATATACAAAAATATGTTGATTATATATCTTAAAATGTTTAATGTTTATGAAATATAAATTTTTATAATGTTATTTTATAATCTTTTTATTTGTAATAAATCGGAATAGAGGCGATTCGAACACCCAAGAGTTGCCTCAGAACAATTAGCAATTGCCTTATCTTTCCAATGATTACTATTCCTCTAATCACGTTCAAATATGATAGTATAAAATTTTTAGTCTTTACCAGAGTCGAACTGGTACTATTATCGTGAAGGGATAATGTTCTACCATTATACTAAAAGACCTAATAAATCTATAATAATAATAATATAAATGTGCGAATTTTGGGTTTGAACCAAAACTTACAGTTGATGAGACTGTCGTGCGGACCTTTACACTATATCGCATAGTAAGTATATAATATAAATTATATAATTTTATTTTTTGAACACTATCATTGAAACATCTATTACAAACAAAGAGACTCGAACTCTTAAGGAATTACTTCCACTCCTGCTTAAGAGGAGATTGTTTACCAAAATTTCAACATGTTTGCAAAGTGATATTTTTATTAAAATATTATTTATTTTTTTATTCGCTTCTTTTAGTTTAAATATTAGTTTTTAGTTGAGATTTTTTTTTAGGTGTCAAGAGGAATTGAACCTCTGAATAAGGTATTAACAGTACCCCGCAATAACCTCTCTGCCATAACACCATATAAAAAGATAAGTATATTTAATAATAAATAAAATAAAAAGATAAGAATATTTATACTAATTATAATAAAAATTAACAATTTTTATGGTAGGCGCGACTCGAACACGCTTCTTCTCCCACCCAAAGGGAGTGATTAATCCAGTTCATCTTCTACCATTTTATTCTTAATATTTACTTAACTCTTTTAAAATAAAACTAATAAAATATTATTTATATTTTTATATTAAGGTAATATATTCTAAATATTTAAATAACTTATAGATTTTTAACCTTTTTAATGATATAAAAATCTCACATCTAAATTAATATTTATAAGTAATATTGCTCATAAATTTCATAAAATTGATTATAATCTAGTTTTTGTATTAGGAGGGGAATTATATATTAATTTGTTTTCTTATTCACACTTGAGATATAATTGTACATATATATACAAAAATATAAAGATAAACGTGAACCTATTAATGGTAATTATTTAGATTTTTTCATCTGTTGAGTAAATATAATTTGCCTTTACTTTGATATTTTATTATTAACTATTTATCAGTATTAGCTAATTTTGTGATATATACTCTTATTACTTGTTGTAACGTAAAATAAGGTAAAACAGATTTAGACATTATAAAAATTAAATAAATTATAGCTAATAAAGCAAAAGATAATTGATTTACAAAATAAAATGGGATAAGTTGTGGCATATATAATTTATAAATTTCTTCTATATTTGGCTCTTTAATGAACTATCTCTACTTTTTTTTTTAATTAGTATTTTAAAAATAAAGTATAAGATAAATAATAATTTATATTTAATAATTATATATATAACTATATTTACCTATAAATGAGATAATGAGGGTTTATTTAATTAGAAAAATATAATTAAATATTGTAAAATAAATTACTTACATTATATACTGTAAAGATTTTGGGGGTTTATTAAAAGAAAATCTTAACAAAACTTCAGTAACCTTTACTAAAATGTAGTTTAATTGTAGAAGAGGTCTTTTGTTCATCTTGAAAATCTAAATTTATTCTAAGATTAATTTATTAATAAATTAATAAAAGTGTAGAGATAATTATCTCTACACTTTTATCTTTAAAATTTTAAAGATAAATTATTAAAGATAAAATATAAATATATTATAAAAGTAGTTAATTTAAAAAAAAAATTATTATTTTAATATATTATAAATAATACTATAAGAATAGTAAAAATTTGCATTACGGGTTAAGTTTACAGATGGTTCTGTAGTAAACCTGCAAAGTTTAAATTTTTAAAGGTTCAATTCCTTCTTAACTCTCTAATAACTTCCAAATTCTCTTAGTTCAATGGTTAGAACATCATTCTTCTAAAGTGTTAATTTTGGTTCGAATCCAAAAGAGAATAAATAAAATAAAAATCTAAATTAGATTTAAAATATTGTCACAGTGTAAAAATATTTTATTTAAGAATATTATTAATTATTCCAATATCAGAATAATTATTAATACTTATTATTTATTTAATAAAAATTTTTATAAACTTATATATAATAACTTAACTTAATCATGATTTTAGATCATATTGTTTATAGTATTACTTATAAATACTTATATCGCAATTATTCTTACTATTTATTTTTTTTATAGAAAATTAAGAGTAGATTCTGAGAATATATTTTTATTTAAAAACTTAATGATAAATAATTATTTATTGACTATTATTAATATATTAATTAATTTAATTGATGTATTAGCTGTAATATTACCTATGTTATTATCAGTAGCTTTTATGACAATAATAGAAAGAAAACAATTAGCTGCACACCAAAGAAGAGTAGGTCCAACTATAGTAGGTTATTATGGTATAGCTCAACCTTTTGCGGATGCTTTAAAATTAATCTTGAAAGAAACTGTTATTCCAAGTCAATCTAATAAAGTATTATTCTATTTAGCTCCCGTTTCTACTTTAATTTTTAGTTTATTAGGTTGGGGTATTATTCCATTTGGTCAAGGATTAACATTATTTGATTTTTCATTAGGAATTTTTTATACATTAGCTTTATCTTCATTAGGAGTATATGGAATTTTATTTGCAGGATGGTCAGCTAATTCAAAATATGCCTTTTTAGGTTCTTTAAGATCAACTGCTGCTATGATATCATATGAATTAATTTTAAGTTCTGCTATTTTAATTATTATTTTATTAGCAGGTTCATTTAATTATTCAACTATTATTGAAGTACAACAATCAATATGGTTTATAATTCCATTATTACCAGTATTCATATTTTATTTTATCTCAATTTTAGCTGAAACAAGTAGAACACCGTTTGATCTACAAGAAGCTGAATCTGAATTAGTTGCTGGTTTCTTCACTGAACATTCTTCAGTTCCTTTTGTATTTTTCTTCTTAGCTGAATATTCTTCTATTATTTTATTTAGTTGTATCACAGCAATATTATTCTTAGGTGGGTACAATTTACCAGATATAATAGTTAATGGTTCATATATAAATCTACAATCTATTATTTTAGGTTTAAAAACATGTATATTCTGTTTCTTATTTGTTTTATTCAGAGCAACTTTACCTAGGTTAAGATATGATCAATTAATTTCTTTATGTTGGATTAACTTATTACCTATAGCTGTAGCCTTTATTATATTAGTACCTAGTTTATTAGTAGCATTTGATATAGCACCTTACTAATTAAAAAAATACCTATATTAACTTTTCTTAATTGTATTAAAAATTCTTTAATTATAAAAAAAAAAGAATTAATTAATTAATCTTCTGAATTTATATAACCTAAAAATTTAATATTAAATATATTACATATTAATTTTATATTAATTATCCCTCCAATTATTAATATATAATATATAAATTAAGAAGTGAAATTAGGTAAATTTGGACTTTTAATATAAATATAATATTAAAAAAAAAATTATTAAAAGAAGTTAATTAAATATCTGTATATTGTATATAAAAATATAACAAATTAATATAAATACTTAAGTTTATTTTTATTGCTTTAATAAAGCCTATAATTTAATGGTAGAATGTTATCTTGATGAGATAATCGTAGAAGTTCAAATCTTCTTGGGCTTATATTTATCAATTATTATTGTATAATTCATTAAAAAACAAAAATAATAATAAGAAGAATTATTGTTACAGTGAATACAAATTACATTTAAAAAAAATTAAAATCTGATATAATCAAAAAATTAAATAAAAAAATATTATATTTTAGTCAGTGATTTATAATAACTGCTAATTTAATTATTACTAATATTTTAGATAATTATTAAATTTAATTATATAATTTATATTATAATTATAAATTATTATGAGATTACTTAAAAGTCACTCTTTACTAAGACTATTTAATTCTTATGTAGTAGATTCACCTCAACCTTCAAATATGTCATATTTATGGAATTTTGGATCTTTATTAGCTACTTGTTTAGTAATTCAAATCTTAACTGGATGTTTCTTAGCTATGCATTATCAACCACATGTAGATTTTGCTTTTAATAGTGTAGAACATATTATGAGAGATGTTAATAATGGTTGGTTAATCAGATATACTCATGCTAATGTTGCTTCTTTCTTCTTTATCTTTGTATATGGGCACATAGGTAGAAATATCTATTATGGTTCATATAAATCACCTAGAATATTAGCTTGGTCTATTGGAGTAATTATCTTTATCTTAATGATGGCTACTGCTTTCTTAGGATATGTTTTACCTTATGGACAAATGAGTTTATGGGGTGCTACTGTTATTACTAATTTATTAAGTGCTATACCTGTTTTTGGTCAAGATTTAGTAGAATTAATCTGGGGAGGATTTTCAGTATCTAATGCTACATTAAATAGATTCTTTTCATTACATTATATCTTACCGTTTTTATTAGCAGCTTTAGCTTTAGCTCACTTAATAGCTCTTCACTCAGAAGGATCAAATAACCCTAATGGTATATCATCAAATAGTGACAGATTTGCAATTCACCCTTATTTTATGTTTAAAGATCTTGTTACAATCTTCTTCTTCTTCTTAGCTTTATCTGTAATGGTTTTCTATTATCCAAATTTATTAGGACATAGTGATAATTATATTGAAGCTAATCCTATGAGTACTCCTGCTAGTATCGTTCCAGAGTGGTACTTATTACCCTATTATGCTATTTTAAGATCAATACCTAATAAATTATTAGGAGTATTAGCTATGTTTGGATCATTATTAATCTTATTAATATTACCTATTGTAGATGTATCAAGACAAAGAGGTTCTCAATTTAGACCTGCTATGAAAATAGCTTTCTGGTTCTTTGTATTTAATTTCTTCATCTTAATGTGGATTGGATCACAACATCCTAATGAACCTTTTGTATTTATTGGTCAAGTAGCAACATTCTTCTATTTTTCATGGTTTGTCTTAATTGTTCCTGTAATAGGTTTAGTTGAAAACACTTTAATAGATATAGCTACAGAGTAATAATCTAATTTATTAAGAAGAATTAAAAACTTATATTTTCATATATTTAAATATTTATATATTACTCCCTCCTTATTTAAAAATATATAATTAAGTATAATAAAAATAATTATAAAATAACTATGAATTAAAAATTAAAAGAAATATATAATATAATTTTATTTATATTATTCTTAAGCAATCTACTAAAAACATAAATACGATGTGTTTTTATTAGATATAATAATATATATAAATATTTATAAAATATTTAATATTAACATTAAAATAATTAACTTTATATCAGTATTGTTTATATTTTATATGCTAAATATTATTATATCTATTAATTAATAAAAACTTTATAAAGTTTTTATAGCTTATTTTCATATTTTAGATATAAATTATAGAATATTTTATTATATGATTAAAGTTAAATTTTTGCAATGAATTATCACATTTTTTTAAATTAAATAATTTTATACTGTAAGATTTCTTATTTAAGTGTTATTATTATTAATATAATATTAATATAATAATTTTATTATTTTCTAACGGTTTTTATTCATATTTATTTTATTTATTATGTATAATTTTCGTAGAGTGTTATTTTTGCTTAAAATTTATAATTTTGGTCCAAATTTAATTTATTATGATAAAATCACATAATTTTCAATTTTTTCCTTATCACTTAGTAGAAGTTTCTCCATGGCCTATAGTATTAAGTTTTGCTTTATTAAATTTAACTATTGGAGCTGTAATGTATATGCAAGGTTACTATTCTGGTGATCTTATCTTAGAGTTAGGATTTATATTAACTTTAGGTGGTATGATTTTCTGGTTTAGAGATGTAGGAAATGAAGCTACTTTAGGAGGACATCACACAAAACAAGTTAAAAAAGGTTTAGAAATTGGATTCTTACTTTTTGTTGTTAGTGAAGTTTTTGCTTTCTTAAGTATTTTCTGGGCTTTCTTTCACGCTAGTTTATCTCCTGCTATAGAAATAGGAGGAGTATGGCCACCTCAAGGAATAACACCTTTAAATCCTTTTGCAATACCATTATTAAATACAATATTATTAGTCTCTTCAGGAGCTTTTGTAACTTATGGTCACCATGCATTAATTAATGGTAACAGAAAAGATACTTTAAGAGGATTAGAATTAACTGTTTTATTTGCTGTTCTTTTCACTTTCTTACAATATTTAGAATATGCTAATGCATCTTTCTCAATATCAGATTCAGTATTTGGAAGTGCTTTCTTCTGTTCAACCGGTTTACATGGGATCCATGTAATAGTAGGAACTATATTTATCACAGTACAATTAGTTAGAACTATAAATTATCATTTAACAAATACTCATCATCAAGGATGTGAATCAGCTATTTTATATTGGCATTTTGTTGATATAGTTTGGTTATTCTTATTCATTGCTGTATACTACTGGGGAGGATTATAATTATAATGTTGATAATATAACTAATATTAAATTTAATTAAAGTAAGAAATATCAGATTAATTAGATTCCCCCTTTTTAATTCCTTTAAAGCAAAAATCTAAAAATAGAATATTTATATTATTAACTTAATTATATTATTTCAATATATTTTATTCTAAATTTAATTTTACATAAAATTTTACACGATATAAGATACTATTATTAATAAGTAATAAATCTTAATATTATTAAAAAAAATATAAATTAATTATATTTAAATAAATTTTTAATCACCATTCTTTCGAAAATATAAAATAAGTAAAGTTAATAAAACTTATTTTATTAAAAAGTAACTATATAAATTATATATAAAAATAATTTAAACTTTTACTTTTTCAATTATTTTTATAAATAATTAGATTTATTAAATGTCCTTAAGGGTAATAAAGCTTTTTATTTTACTTATGAATCTATCAATATTATTATTTTTAATCGGTATTTTAGGATTTATTTTAAATAGAAAAAATATAATCTTAATGATTATTGCTATAGAGATTATGCTTCTTGCTGTTACTTTATTAGTTTTAATTAGTTCCTTTGGATTTGATGATAATATAGGTCAAACTTTCAGTATATATATTATCTCAATAGCTGGAGCTGAATCAGTGATAGGTTTAAGTATTTTAGTAGCTTTTTATAGATTAAGAGGAAATATTTCTATTAGATCTTAAAATTTGTATGTATTTATCAATATTAATTTTCCCCTTATTAGCTTCTTTTGTATCTGGATTTATGGGTAGAAAAATAGGTATAACAGGATCTCATATTATAACGTGTACTTGTTTATCTATTTCTTCTCTATTAGCGACAATAGCATTCTATGAAGTTGGTATATGTGGTTCTCCTGTGTCAGTATTTTTATTTAATTGGGTAGATTCAGAATTTATGTCTATTTCGTGGGAATTCTTATTTGATCAATTAACTGTCTCTATGTTTATACCTGTATTATATATATCAACATTAATTCATATATATACAACTTCTTATTTAGCTGAAGATCCTCATAATCAAAGATTCTTTTCTTATTTGTCTTTATTCACTTTTTTCATGTTATTATTAGTTTCAGGAGCTAATTATTTTGTAATGTTTATAGGTTGGGAAGGTATTGGTGTAGTATCTTATTTATTAATTAACTACTATTTCACTAGAATTCAAGCCAATAAAGCAGCTATATTAGCTTTAACTATGAATAGAGTAGGTGATATGGGATTAAGTATAGGATTTTTTGCAATATTTGCCTTATTCGGATCTGTTGATTATTCAACAATTTTTAGTTTAGCACCTTTTATGAATGAAACAGCTATAACTATAATTAGTTTATTATTATTAATGGGAGCTATGGCTAAATCTGCTCAAATTCCTTTACATTCTTGGTTACCTGGTTCTATGGAAGCTCCTACACCAGTTAGTGCTTTATTACATGCTGCTACACTAGTTACAGCTGGTTTATATTTATTAATTAGATCATCTGCTATTTTAGAATTTAGTCCTACTGCTTTACTAGTTATTACTTTAATAGGTGCAAGTACAGCTTTCTTTGCAGCTACTTGTGGATTAGTACAAAATGATTTAAAAAGAATAATCGCTTTCAGTACAATATCTCAATTAGGTTATATGGTTATGGCTGTAGGTTTAAGTCAATATAATGTAGCCTTAATGCATGTAGTTAACCATGCTTTCTTTAAAGCATTATTATTCTTAGGTGCTGGTGCTGTTATTCATAGTTTCGCCGATGAACAAGATATTAGAAAAATGGGAGGTTTAATTAAATTCTTACCATTTACTTATACAGCTATGTTAGTAGGATCTTTATCTTTATTAGCTACACCATGGTTAACAGGTTTCTATAGTAAAGATTTAATAATAGAATTAGCTTATGGACAATACAGTTTTTCTGGTATTTATGCTTATATTTTAGGTAGTTTAACAGCTGGATTAACAGCTTTTTACTCATTCAGATTAATAAGTTTAGTATTCTTAACTGTACCAAATGGTATTAAAAATGTTTATTTAAATTCTCATGAATCTAATTTTGCAGTTATTATACCTTTATTTATTTTAGCTTTATTTAGTATATTATTTGGATTCGTATTTTCTGATTTATTTGTTGGAGTGGGTTCAGATTTCTTTGCTAATTCTATTTTTATTAACCCTAATAACATCTCTATTATTGAAGCTGAATTTAGTTTACCTTTAATAATTAAATTATTACCTACTTTATTATCAATATTAGGTGCAACAAGTGCTATATTCATATATCATATATATCCTGATTTTATTATTAATTTAACTGATTCTTCTTTAGGTAAAAAAATTTATACTTTCCTTAACGGTAAATATTTCTTTGATGTAATTTATAACTATTATATCATTTCAGCTGGGTTATTCACAGGTAATACTATATCTAAAGTATTAGATAGAGGTGTAATTGAATTATTAGGTCCTTATGGTTTAGCTTCTGTATTAGAAAATTCTGCTAATAATATTGCTGAATTAGATACTGGAGTTATTACTACTTATTCTTTATATATCACTATAGGAATATTATCATTAGTATTCTTAGTATTCGCACCATTATTATTAGATACTTATATTATATCTGAATTTAGATTAATTGTTATCTTTATATCAGCTTTATTCTTTTCTTTATTACCTAGTTTATCTTATAAACATTAATTTATATAAATATTTTTTTTTTTCTAATGTTAAGAATATTAATCATTTAAACTTAGATTATAGGGATAAAATATTTAAATAAATGATTATATTAAAAAATTAAAATGTAAAAATTAAATTTATTTAAGAAATGTTTATTTACTAAAAATACTACATTTAGGAAATAAATACACACAATAAATAACAAAACACATAAATAAAAAAGAAAAGATGTTAACTTTATTATTAATTACGCCTATAATAGGATCTCTATTTATTTTATCTATTCAAGAAAATACTTTAAATAGTCATTCCAAAATGAGAACTATTGCTATTACCACTTCTTTAGTTAATTTATTAATTTCTATTTTCTTATGGTTAAATTTCGATTCTAATACAACTCAGTTTCAATTTGTATCTGAATTTGATTACTTAACTTTTGGACATTTAAATTTTGGTGTTGATGGAATATCTTTATATTTTGTATTATTAACTACTTTCATTACTCCTATTGCTATCATTTCTAATGCTTATAATATTAATTCTAACTTGAAATTCTTTTTAATTGCTTTCTTAATTTTAGAAACTTTACAATTGGCTTTATTTTTAGTGTTAGATTTATTCTTATTTTATATCTTCTTTGAAAGTGTATTACCTATCTTATTTATAATAATAATTGTATATGGAACTGGAGAGTTTAGATTTAGATCAGCTAATTTATTTTTCTTATATACATTATTTGGATCTTTATTTATGTTATTAGCTATTTTACAAATTTTTAATTTAGCAGGTACTACTGATTTCCAATTATTATCATTAGTTGACATTAATGCAGATGCACAAAAAATTTTATGGTTGGCTTTCTTCTTAGCTTTTGCTATTAAAACTCCTTTATGGCCTTTCACTGGTTGGTTATATAGAGCTCATGCTGATAGTCCTTTAGCTGGATCTATTTTATTAGCTGCTACTATATTAAAGTTTGCTACATATGGTTATATTAGAATATTAATTAATTTCTTACCTGATGCTACAAATTATTTTGGTCCTTTAGTTCAAACTATAGCTATTATTACTTTAATTTATGCATCTTTAACTACAATTATTCAACAAGATACTAAAACTCTTATTGCTTATTCAAGTATTGCTCATATGAGTGTAGTTATTTTAGGTTTATTTTCTAATAATATTCAAGGTATTGAAGGAGCTATTTTATTAGCTTTAGCTCATGGTTTTGTTTCTCCTGCCTTATTCATTTGTGTAGGTGGAATTATTTATGAAAGAACAGGAACTAGAATTATTAAATATATTAGAGGTTTAGTCACTTATATGCCTATTTTCACCATATTATTCTTTATATTTACATTATGTAACACTGGTATCCCTTTAAGTTTAAATTTCTTAGGGGAACAATTAGCTTTAATCGGTATATGGAAAGTTAATCCTATAATATCAGCATTAGGAGCTACAGGTATAGTATTATCTGCGTGTTATTCTATCTTCTTATATAATAGAATATCATATGGTACTTATTCACCTAATATGAATAATGTAATTGTATTAGATATTACTAGAAGAGAATTTATTATTTTAATTTCTTTATTAATACCAACAATATTATTAGGTATTTTCCCTAATGTAATCTTAGATTCAATACATGTCTCAGTATCAACTATATTATATAATATATAATATAATAAATATCTAATTATCTTACTATGACTTCAATATTACTCATTATTTAAGTTATGAGTTTATTAAATCATTTTAATTTATTAGATTATATTTATATAGTTTTCTCCCCTCCTAATTAATTAATCAGTGCATCAATTATTTACATTAAACTCATAAACTCTGTTTTAAAGTTGAAAATTAATTCAAATCTGAATAATGAAATTAATTTATCTATTAGAATAGTCTTTATAATTTTGGTTTTTCTTTAAAAACTATAAAAGTATGAGCTGATAATATAGTTTAATTATATTAAGGATACAATTTTATATATTAATATTTTTTAAATTTTTATTCAATACTTAAAAAATTAGTAAGTATTTAAATTTTTAGCTTTTATTTTAATGATTTTTATATTGTATCGTATCCCATATATTAACATTACATTCTTAGTATTTAATGGATTATTAAATGAGTAAATAAAGTATATATACTCTATATATATATTATAAAGATAATTATTCACTTTATTTATATTTTCGAATATGTTTAATTAGGTTAGTAAAATAACTCCAAATTTAAGTAAACAAACCAAATTGGAAAACAATCACAGAAAAATAGGAAAAATAATACCTTTATTTTATTCAAGTTTAAAACAAAAATTATATTTATCTATGTCTATGAATCAAAAATATAAAGGAACTGAACATAATCCTTCATATGTAATAGGGAATTTTAATGGTTTCTTTAAAAATAGTTCTAAAACAAAAATGACATTTTTCAGAAGAAAATTAAAAAGTTTACAATTTTATAGTAAACAAATAAAAAATTATCAAAAAAAAAATAATTCTTTAGAATTAGTAAATGTAACAAAAGAACAATTAAATACACAATCTAAAATAAATATAAATTCAAGATTAAATAATGTAAATCAAATTAATGATAATATGATAAATAAATATATTGATAATAATATAATTAATAATATAAAATTTCCTTTAAATTTATTAGTTAATAATAATACTAATAATAATCTTAAAAATATTAATTATATAAGATTAATTAGTAAATACTATCCTGATTTAGCTGTAAGTAAAAATAATATTTATAAATTTAATATTAATAATACAAGATTAATAAAAAATATTTATACTTTATTACATTCAGCTTTTATATCAATGCAATGTTTAATAAGTCAACCTAGAATATCTTATATAAATGATAAAATATTTATTCAATTATTTTTTTATCCAGATGTGAAATTATCTAAACATATGAAAGAAAAATGGAGTCAAAATATTATTAATAACTTTTTAAATAAGTTAAATTATAAAACTAAAAAAGAAATTACAAGATTATTTAAATCAACCTATTTTAATTCTAAACAAAAAATTATCAAATTATTTAATTTATTAAATTTTAATGATCAAAAAGAAGTAATAACAAATTTTACTATGCCATCAAAACAAATAAAAAAAATAATTGATATTATAATAAAAAGAAATGAATCATTAAAAATGTCAGATATTAAAGCTCAAAAAAGAATTAAAAGATTATTTAATAATGCATTTATTAATTCTAATAAATCTATTCAATATTCTGAAGATAATTGTAATATCAATAAATTACAGAATAATTCTATGTTCTTAAATATTTATAATCATAAATTAAAGATTTTAGCTCAATTATTAAGTAAAATTTTTAATAGACCTGTTCAATTAGAATTAATTAGATTACATTATCCTTTCTATGATCCTAATATTATTGTTAATTTATTATCTTATTTATCTGAAAATTTGAAAATTAGAAGATTATTAGGTAAAATTTATAAATCTGCATTAATTACTAAACCTACTGCTAATATTCAAAGAAAAAGATTCTCAGTTATACCTGGTTATTTAACTGGATTAACTATTGAATTTGCAGGAAGATTTCCAACTCAAAAAATAGTACCAAGAAAAACAGTAAAAACTGAAAAAATAGGGAGTTTAGCTAGAAAAAAAGCAGTATTAGTTGAAACAGCAAGATTTTCAAATAAAAATAGAAGAGGATCATTTAGTATATCTGTATCAACAGGATTACATTTAAATAATTTTTTAAAATAAAGAAATAATTAGTTTTATTTAACTCTTATAATTTATATGGTTTATGTTAATTATATTAACTTTTTATTGAATGTTTTGATTCATTTTTGGATATTTAGACTAGTTAAATTAGTTATTAAACCTCTGTTATTATTGTCTATACGCAATTAATAGCGATTAAATACTTATATTTATAAATACTTATATTTATAAGTACGTGAATAAATGTAATATAAAAATTTGTTTTAATTTATACTATATATATTTACGTTTTTATTGATTCTTGTTCATAAGGAACTCTGCCTCTATTTGTATATTATATAAAATATAGGTCACAAAAAATCTAGGTAAAACCTACTTAAGTATTAATACAAACTATTAATGTTTTATGGTTTCAGCCTTTAGTTGTAATATCTTAATATTACGAACGGTAAAACGTAGGCATAAAATTTAAAATTTATATATGAAAAATTTGTTATTAAACATTTTAGCTTTTGGTGCTATTCTTTCTAGTTTATTAGTTATAACTTCTACTAATCCTGTGTTAGCTGTTATATTTTTAATTTCAGTTTTCTTTAATATTGCTGGTTATTTAATATTATTAGGTGTAGAATTTATAGGTATATCATATATATTATTATATGTAGGTGCTATAACTGTATTATTCTTATTTGTAATAATGATGATTAATATAAAATTAACAGATATTTTAGAAACAGGATCTCAATATACACAAAATTTTCCATTAGCGTTAGCTATAGGTTCTTTATTTATTTATATAATCTTTACTATATTACCTTTCCAAGTTAATAATGTATCTATTATTTCTATGTTCTTTGATTTCACTAATATTATTAATAGTTTATTTTTAACAGTTAATAATTCATCTTTAGTTAATGTATTAACTACATTTAACCCTTCTATTGCTGATACAACTATTACTAACTTTTTACAAATTGAAGCTATAGGACATAATTTATATACATATGGTGCAGCTTTACTATTAATTTGCAGTATTTTATTATTATTAGCAATGGTAGCTACTATCTTTATTTCAAGAAAATCTAAATTCTAATATTATAAAATATATACTATATATTAAGAATATCATTATAATATTTATTTAGTTACTAATCAAGAAAACATGATAATTATAGTAGAAAAATTATTAAACACAGATAACATAGATATAATATTTTAAATCCCCTCCAATTTTTAGTTATTATTTATTTTAATATTAAGTAATAGAATATTATTTATTACTATATTAGTGTTATATATAATTATATTTTATAATGTATAAACCTAAAAGTATAAAGATAATATAAAATTAATTTTTTAATTTATAATAATTTTTAAAAAATAATCAAATTAGAATATGTTTATATAAGGGTATTTAAGGTTTTAATGATTTTTATTAGTTTATTAATATTAATTGTGGCTATTGCCATTCCTTCTATTAGAATTAATTTGTCTCCTAATTTATTTATTCAGTTAACTGCTATTATATTTATTTATGCCGCAGGTTTATCTTTCAATTCCTTATATATTCAATCAATTGAATCAGGTTTAGGTATATATAGTGGTTTATTCCATGTAACTATTACTTCACAATTAATAGATATCTTTATATATATTACAGGTGCTTTAATATTAACAGCTTGGCCTATATTTAATAAACATCTATTAAAAAATAGTTACAAAAATAATTCTAATTTTAATTTAGAATCAGATAAATTAAGTTATGTAAATAACCCTGCTACTGAATACTCTTTAATAGTAATATTTAGTAGTTTAGGATCTTCATTATTATTATCATCTTCAGATTTTATCTCAATGTACTTAAGTTTAGAACTTCAATCATTTGGAGTATATATTTTAGCAACTTTATATAGAGATTCTGAATCAGCTACTGCTGCAGGATTAAAATATTTCTTATTAGGTGGATTATCATCTTGTGTGATACTATTAGGAATAGCTTTAATTTACTCATATTCAGGTATTACTAATTTTGAATCTTTATATAGTTTAAGTTCTGTTTTACATGCTTTTACATTCCATGAACCAGTATCATTAGGTATAACATTAGGAATTATATTTATTTTCTTAGGTTTATTATTTAAAATAGCAGCAGCACCATTACATAATTGGGCTCCTGATGTTTATGATAATAGTCCGACTATAGTTACAATATGGTTGACTATTATGCCTAAAATCTCAATAATATTCTTACTATTTGAAATAATAAATGGATTAAATTTATCAACTTCTTTATTAGTATTAGAGAATGTGAATTTCTTACCAGTATTTTTCTTAAATTTTGCTAAATATAAAATAGTAGAAATTAAACATTTATTATTGTTAAGTGCTTTATTATCTTTAATTATAGGAACAGTTGTTGGGTTATCACAAATAAGAATAAAAAGATTATTAGCTTATAGTACTATTTCTCATGTTGGATTTATTTTAATTGCTTTAGCTATAAATTCAGCAAGTTCAATAGAAGCTTTATATTTCTATATAATTCAATATAGTTTAACAAATTTAAATGTATTCTTAATCTTATTAGCATTTGGATATGTTATTAATAAAAATAATATAATAAATAATAACTTAATTAATTCGGATATTCATTTTATATCTCAATTAAAAGGGCAATTCTACCATAATCCTATTTTAAGTTTAAGTTTGACTATTTGTTTATTCTCAATGGCTGGGGTCCCACCTTTAATTGGTTTCTTCTCTAAATACTATGTTTTATATTCTGCTATTGATAGTCAATATTATTTAATGGCTACTGTAGCTATCTTAACCAGTGTAATAAGTGCTTCATATTATATAAAAATAATAAGAGTTTTACATACAGAAGAAACAAATAGTAAGTCAAATACTACAGAAAGTAATGAATTAGTATTAACTAATTTTCATAGTTTCTTAATATCTAGTTTAACATTAGGAATATTATTATTCTTAATTAAACCTACAATAATTTTAAATAGTGTACAGTTACTATCAATATTATTATTTGATAAATAAAATAACTCATGAATAACAATATAATGACATTATTTATAGTTGTTCCAATTTTAGCTTTTGTTTTATTAGCTTTAAATCTTTTATTAGCACCTAAAAATGCTTATGAAGCTAAAGCATCTGCTTATGAATGTGGTTTCTTAGCTATTGAAGGGCAAACTAGATCTACTTTCCAAATTCATTTCTATATTGTGGCTATGTTATTCTTAGTTTTTGATTTAGAAATTTTATTATTATTTCCTTTAGCTGTAACTTTATATCAAGTTAGTACTTACGGTTTTGTAATAGGTTTAATCTTCTTCTTTGTATTAACTATTGGATTCATATTAGAAATAGGATCTGGAGCTATCTCTTTAACTAATACTCATGAATAATCTTATTATTAAATTTTAAATTTAATTTTCTATTGTAGTTATCCTCCCCTCCTTTTTATGTGTATTAAATTTTAATAACTTTAATTTAATGGATAAGTATTCTAATTATAAAAATTATTATTTCTAAAATTCTAATCCTAACTTAAAAGAAGATTATATAATAATTTATTTATTCTGAAGGAGAGGTGATCCGATTGGTAATGGTGGTTCTCTGTAAAAGAATTGGTCTTAGACCACATTAGGTTCGATTCCTAAACTCTTCAATTATTAATATTTAGATAAATAGATAAAGAATATAAAATATATCTTATTCCATATAATAAAAGACTAATTTTTTTAAGACTGTAGCATAATTGGTTAATGCAGTTCGCTCATAATGGATATTATAAGGGTTCAATTCCCTTCGGTCTTATAATAATCTCTTTAGAAAGGGTACTTGGTCGAGTCTGGTTTATGGCGCTCGTCTTGAAAACGAGTACTCCAAAAGAGTCGTCGGTTCAAATCCGACAGTGCCCGAGTTATAAGTAATTAAATAAAATTCTGTAATTAATTGAATAAAAAATTAATTATTCATATTCAATTTTAAAAGAGATATAAAATATTGTGTAAAGCAAATATAATAAGACAATTAAAATTTTAATTGTTCAAATTTTAGTAAGAATTTAATTTTGGTTCCGATTGAACGTTATTCAGTAGTTTTAAGACATGCAAATCGTTATTTCTGATAGTAAATTTAGATTTATTCTAAGAAATAAGGTGTAGAGGTGAGTATAGTAAATAAGATACCCTATAAGTCTTCAGAAATAGGAGATAATTAATCAGAAAAGAAAATAAACACAGTCTTACAAAAATTTATGAGTATTTTCGTATTATATAAATATAATTCATTAAATTTATTTTTAATGTTAAATTAATATAATTATTACTAATATTATTATTTTTATAATTATTAATTATTTGACTAATTAAGCATATTAATAATATTAAATAATAGGTTAGAAATAAATGATTAAGGTAAAATTAGCTATTTTTACTTTAAAAAGGAATTTTTCTGCTTTAGGATTCTATTTACTTTGATTATGATAGTTGGTAGTGGTAACGGCCTACCAAGTCTACGATCAAAAGCCAAGTTTGATAGAACATATGGCCACATTGGGAGTGAAAATACCCCAAGTAATATAAAATTACCTGCAGTCAAGAATATTAGTCAATGCTCGCAAGAGTGAACTAGCTAACTGAAATCTGAAATTAAAAATTTCAGATAAGGTAAGAGAAAATAATGATATTATCTTACTATTAGTGTCGTCTAAATTTGGTGCCAGAAGACTCGGTAAGACCTTAGACGCAAACGTTAATCGTCATAATCAGGCGTAAAGGGTGTGTAGGCGGCTTTAAAAAATATAATTATATTTATTATAAAAATAATAAATTCTTATAGCTAAATAAATTATATTCTAATTAAAGCTAGAATCTAAAAGAGGGTAAGCTAAACAACATAATTAATTGGGACTGACAACTTATAATAATGTGGAGTACTAAAGGTTAAAGCTATTTATCTACTTAAGATTGACGCTCAGAAACGAAGGGGAGAATAAGAAACTTAGATTAGAGACCTAATTATCTCTCTCAGTCAACGATGAATGGTAGTTATTAAAAATTAAATATAAAAAATAAATAATTATATATTATTTTTATTATATAGATATTAGTGACGAGGTTAACACGATGACCATTCCGCCTTGTTAGTAAGACTGCAAAGTTGAAAACAAAAAAATTAGTCGGTCTTGAAGCA
>WNGL01001155.1_pt1 | contig 32231 bp, 25 predicted proteins | sample 5400591 | NCBI WGS metagenome assembly WNGL01 (sample SAMN13153377, study PRJNA577476) | soil metagenome | isolation source: 80 cm soil or saprolite under Garry oak tree replicate 1 | place: USA:California | collected 2016-06-15
CGTTTCCGCGCCTGCGGGATTTCGCGCGTCGGGCGTCGCCTGCGGCATCAAGAAGACGGGCGCCCTCGATCTCGCGCTGATCGTCAGCGATGCGCCGGCGTCGGCCGCCGCGGTCTTCACCTCGAACAAGGCGCAGGCCGCGCCCGTGCTCGTGTCGAAGGCCAGACTGAAGGCGTCCGGCGGCCGCGCACGGGTGATCGCGATCAACAGCGGCTGCGCGAACGCGTGCACCGGACCGGAAGGGCACCACACAGCGGAAGCGATGGCGGATGCCGCCGCGCGAATCGCGGGTGTTCCAGCCGCCGACGTTCTGATCGCCTCCACTGGTGTCATCGGGGTCGCGCTCGATCGCGATCGCGTGATCGATGGCATTTCCGCTGCGGCCTCGGCGCTGACCCGCGACGGCGGATCCGCCGCCGCCCGCGCGATCATGACGACGGATCCATTTCCGAAGGAAGCGGGCGTCGAAGTCACGACCCCCTTTGGGCGATTTCGCGTCGGCGGCATCGCCAAGGGCGCGGGCATGATCGAGCCGCTGATGGCGACGATGCTCGCGGCGGTGACGACCGATGCGGCGGTCAGCCCGGTGCTGCTGCAGCGCGCGCTGACGGCGGTCACCGATGTCACGTTCAACGCGATTACCGTGGACGGCGAGTGCTCGACCAACGACTGCGTCTTCGCACTGGCGAATGGCGCCAGCGGCGTGAACATCGGCGACAGCGAGTTCGACTTCTTCGTGGAGGCGCTTCGGCGCGTGTGCGAACCGCTGGCGATCGGGATCGTGCGCGGCGGTGAAGGCGCCACCAAGCTCGTGACGATCGACGTGACCGGCGGACGCTCGAATGAGGAAGCGAAGAAAGCGGCGCGCGCCATCGCGAATTCGCCGCTGGTGAAGACTGCGGTCCATGGCGCGGACCCGAACTGGGGCCGCCTCGTGGCCGTCGCCGGACGCGCCGGCGTGGACTTCTCGCTGGAGCGCGCGCGCGTGCGCATCGGCGACGTGGAGCTGTTCGCCGGCGGGCGTCCGTTCGACGAACGCGCGCCGCGGGCATCCGACCATCTGCAGGGCCAGGACGTGCGGCTGGGCGTCGACCTCGGGACGGGCGGCTCGGGGACCGCGCGGATGTGGACCTGCGACCTGAGCGCGGATTACGTAAAGATCAACGCGGAGTACCGCACATGAGCGTGCGCTGTCCTGGCGCGTGCGAGCGAGCGCAGCGAGCGAGCCACGCGAACGGAGCGGGGCCTGGGGCCCCCGCGAGTGAGCGTGCAGGGGGGTCCGGCGGGGCGAAGCCCCACGGAAAGATGTCGACCTGCGACCTGAGCGCGGATTACGTGAAGATCAACGCGGAGTATCGAACATGACCCTGCATGCCGCGGCACCCGCCGTCGCCTGGCAACCGTTGCAATTCCTGTCGATCCTGGATCTCACGCACTCGGAGCTGGAGGCGTGTCTGGATCTGGCAGCCACGATGAAGACCGCGCGGCACGCGCACCGGCCGCACGCGATGCCGTTGACAGGGCGTCACGTCGCGCTGCTCTTCGACAAGCCCTCGCTGCGCACGCGCTCGACGTTCACAATCGCCGTCCGGGAGCTCGGCGGCGACGTGATCGAGCCGCCGGCCGACGTCGCCATGGGCGGACGCGAAGCGATCGAGGACGTGGCGCGCAACCTCGAGCGCTGGGTGTTCGGGGCCGTCGTGCGGACGTTCGCGCAGGAACGGCTCGAGCGCCTCGCGTCCGCGGCGCCGCGGCTGCGCGTCGTGAATGCGCTCACTGACGAAGAGCATCCGTGCCAGGCGCTCGCCGACTGCCAGACGCTCATCGAGCGGTGGGGATCGATCCAGGGCCGCACGATCGCCTTCGTCGGCGACGGCAACAATGTCGCCGCATCGCTCGCCCAGGCCGTCGCGATGCTCGGCGGCACGGTCATCGTCTCATCGCCATCCGGTTTCGAGCTTCCTCGGCGGGTGTGCGAGTCGGTCGCGAAGGTCGCGCGGTTCGGCGGCGGGGTTGAGGTGACGAACGATCCCTCGGAGGCCGTGTCGGCCGCGGACGCGGTCTATACCGACGTGTGGGCGTCGATGGGCCAGGAAGCCGAGGCCCCGTCGCGCCACGCGATCTTCCAGCCATTCCAGGTGAACGCGGCCTTGATGGCGCGCGCGCCGGCCCATGCGCTGTTCATGCACTGCCTTCCCGCGCACCGCGGCGAGGAGGTGACGGACGAAGTCATGGACTCCGCGGTCTCGATCGCGTTCGACCAGTCCGAAAACCGGTTGCACACGCAAAAAGCGCTGCTCGCTTTGCTCGCGTCGTAGCGCAGCTCTTCCGCCTTCGCGCAGAGCGCTTCGGCGGACCGCTGTAGCCTTGGCGGAGGCTGGTTAAGGTTGCCTCACGCGGACGGGCAGGCCTGAAGGCCTGCGCTACACTGCACAGTGACATGCGCCAGGTAGTGATCCCGAGGCACGGCGCGCCGGACGTCTTCGAGGTCCGCGAGGCGCCCGACCCCATGCCTGGCGCCGGCGAGGTGCGTGTCCGCGTGCGGGCGGCGGGCGTCAACTTTGCCGACATCCTCGCGCGCATCGGCCTCTATCCTGACGCCCCCAAACCTCCCCTCGTCGTTGGCTACGAAGTCGCAGGCGTCGTAGACGCCACCGGGCCCGGCGTGACCTCGCCGCACGACGGCGATCGCGTCCTCGCGCTGACGCGCTTCGGTGGCTATGCCGACTACGTCGTCGTGCCGGCGGCGCAGGTGTTCCGGTTTCCCGATCGTCTGAGCGATGCCGAAGCGGCGGCCGTGCCGGTCACGTACCTCACCGCGGCGATCGCGCTGTACCGGATGGCGGCGGTGAGCGCCGGGGAAACGGTTCTCGTCCACAACGCGGGCGGCGGACTCGGCATTGCGGCGACGCAGCTGGCGCGGCTGCGGCGGACGACGGTGATCGGCACGGCGTCGGCGGCGAAACACGATGCGCTCCGCAGCTTCGGCGTCGATCACGCGATCGACTACCGCCACGCCGACGTTGAAGCCGAAGTCAAACGACTGACGAAAGGACGCGGCGTCGACGTGATCCTGGATCCGATCGGCGGACGCAGCTTTGGCGTCAGCTATCGCATGCTCGCGCCGCTCGGACGTCTCGTCATGCTCGGCGTTTCGTCGATGTCGAGCGAACAGCGGAACGCCTGGCGCGTGCTGCGATCGTGGTGGGACATGAAGTCGTTCGCACCGCTGTCGATGATCAACCGCAATCGCGGCGTGTTCGGGCTGAACCTCGGTCACCTGTGGGACGAGCGCCGGCTCGTGCCGCAGCTGATGGATCTGCTTCTGACCGAGCTGAGCGCGGGGCGGCTGGAGCCGATCGTCGCGCGCACGTTTCCGCTCGACCGGGCGGCCGACGCGCACCGCTTCGTCCAGAGCCGCCTGAACATCGGCAAGGTGGTCCTCACCACGTAGATGCGGAGCCGTCACGCGCAGGCGGTCTCGCTCGCCGCGCTCGCATATCTCGCGCTCACCGCCGTCTATTTCTGGCCGCTGCCGATCCGACTGCACGGCGTGGCGCATGACGCCGGCGATCCGATCCTCAACGCCTGGATTCTGTGGTGGACGACAAAGGCGGTGCCGCTGACGGCGCACTGGTGGAACGCGCCGATCTTCTTCCCGTCGCCGGGGACGTTCGCTTTCTCGGAGCACCTGCTGGGCCTCGCGCCGCTCGCCGCGCTACTGATCGCGATCACGCACAGCGTGCTCTTCGGCTACAACGTCACGCTGCTCGCGATCTCGGTGTTCAGTGCGCTCGGCGGCTATTTCCTTGGATACACGCTGACGCGGCGTCATGATGCCGCGTTCGTTTCCGGGCTTGCCTTCGCCTATGCGCCGTACCGCGTGGGCCAGCTCGCGCACATCCAGGTCTTGTCGTCGTTCTGGTCGCCGGTGTCCCTCGCTGCGCTGCATCGGTACGATCGCGACTCGCGCCTCCGGTGGGCCGTTCTCGCGGCGGGCGCCTGGCTCATGCAGGCGCTCTGCTGCGGGTATTACCTGTTCTTCCTGCCCGTCCTTCTCGTTATGTGGTTCGCGTGGTTCGCGGCAGGACGCTGGCCCGTCGCACGCATCGCGAAGGCCGCTGCATGTTCCGCTGTCGCGGCGGCGCTGCTGGCGCCGCTGCTCGCCGGCTATCACGACATCCTTGTCGGCGAGTACGGCTTTCATCGCAACCTCGAAACCATCCAGAGCTACAGCGCGAACGTCGCGGGGCTGCTCGACGCGAGCGGCGACCTCTTGCTGTGGCGATGGGTTCACGTTTTCTGGCGACCTGAAGGGGAGCTCTTCCCCGGACCGACAATCGTCGTTCTGGCTGTCGCGGGCATGACCGCCGCCCGGCCGTTCGCGCGCGGGGCCGAGACGCCCGGTGCGCGCTGGACGCGTCGCGTGCTGGCGGCGACCGTCGTGTTGTGCCTGATCGGTGCGGCGCTTCCCATCGTGTACGGCACCTGGCGTCTGCGGATCGGCGGCCTGCGCCTTCTCTCTATCGCACGCACGGACAAGGCCGTTACACTCGCCGTTCTCGCGGGTTTCGCGTGGATCGGCACGCTTCCCGCCGTCGCCATTGCGGAACGGCGGCGATCGCCGCTCGTGTTCTACATCTTTGCGGCGTTCGCGATGTGGGTGTTCTCGCTCGGTCCCGATCCGATGCTGTTCGACAGCCGCGTGCTCTACCAGGCGCCGTACGGCTGGCTGATGCGGCTGCCCGGCTTCGATGGCCTTCGGGTGCCGGCGCGCTTCTGGATGATGGCGCTGGTGTGTCTCAGCGCCGTCGCGGCACTCGCCGTCAACCGCGCGAGCGGACGCGCGAGGCGGATCGTCGTCTCACTCGCCGCAATCGGACTCTTGCTCGACGGCTGGCCGAGAGGATTCAACGTTGCGGCGGAACCTGAACGTCGCGCAGCCCCGGCGGGCGTCGTCGCGCGGGTCGCGCTGCCGATGACCGACGAGCAGGATGCGCTGGCGCTCTATCAGCAGACGAGGGACGGCGTGCCGCTGTACAACGGATTCAGCGGGTACGACGCGCCGCAGCAGTATGCGCTGCGCGAGGCGCTCGCCAGCAGGGATCCGGCGATCCTGCAGGCGCTCACCACACGCGGCGCGTTGGGAGTCGTCATCGATCACGACAGCGACGCCGGCGGCGCCGTCCGCAGGTTCGTCTCGGCATTTCCCGGCGCCGTGCTCCACGAGACCCACGCTTCGTGGAGCAGCTACCGGCTGCCCGCGCACAACGGCGGCGATCTGCTTCCGGATCGCTCCGGCGAGCCCCTTCGTATCAAGTCTCTGGACGCGTTTCCCAGCGCGCCGCACACGCCCCGGGCGCTCGACGGACGGATGAACACGCGATGGAGCGGCGGCGTGCAGCGGTCCGCGGCCGACTTCACAATCGAGCTCGAGCAGTCCGAACACGTCGGACAGCTCGTCACCGATCTCGGGGAGTTCTGGACCGATTTTCCGCGGCGGCTTCGAGTGACGGTCTCGGCGGACGGATCGCGGTGGGACACCGTTTACGTCGGAGATACCGCGCTGCACGCCTATTACGGCGCCCTGCGCCACCCGAAGGAGATTCCGCTGGTGTTCACCGTTGGGCGCGACAACGTCCGGTTCATCCGGCTCGAGCAGCTGGGCTGGGGACCGCACGACTGGAGCATCGCTGAAGTGCACGTCCTTCGATGATCGGCGCTATTTCGTATAGAGCCGGTGCCGCGCTTCGCACAAGCGAGTGCCGCCCGGCACCAGCGCGACGGGGCTCGCCACGTTCGGATGCGTCGCCATGTCGAACACCGTGACGCCGCCGAATTCGCGCATTCGTGCGATTACTGGCCACGGCAACACCGAATCGTCGGGCAGCCCGAACTGCGGACGGACGTAAGGCGTCTCCCACTCGTCGATCACCATGTACGGATGGTAGCCGGCGCGTTCGACGAGGGCCGGAACGTCCTTCGCCCACTCTTTCTTCACCCGGTCGTATCGCAGCGTCAGGCGTCCGCTGTAGAAGCGCAGCGGGCCGCTGTACTGCATGCTGAACAGCGCGGCATTGTCCGGCAGCGCTCGCGCGACGAACTGTGACACATCGATGTACCGCCTCTCGCCCGCGCGCAACAGGCCAAAGACACCTTTGCCGTTCGCGAACGAAAGCATGCTGACGAGCAGCAGCCAGAGCACGGCCGCCGACGCGATGCGGCCGAAGGGCTGCATCGCCGTCCGCGCGATGGCGATGAGGCCGGCGGCGATCAGCACGGCCAGCGCGCCAAACGCGGGAAGCAGGAAACGCAGGTACCACCACGCGTCGAACTGCGCGTACGGCAGATAGCAGCAGAGGGTCGTGAAGATCAACAGCACGACGAGGCGGCGTGCGCGCCGCTCGACGTGCATCGCGAAGACAGGCAGCAGGGGAACCAGCGCGATGAGCATCCACGGCGATTCGGACTGCCATAACCAGGACGAATAACGCTTCAGGTTCGGCCAGAGGTTGGCGGCCGAATATATTTCGCCCGTCGCGCCATAACCCGAGAGCCATGGCGCGCCATACCAGGTTGCGTTCAGCATCCCGACGAGCAGGGTCACCGGGACAAGCGGCAGGACGAACAAGCCGACACGAATCCACCGCTCCCGTCCGCGAACACCGGCGGCGATCGCCGCCAGCGGCGCGATCGGAAGCAGCACGAGATTTGGACGCATCAAGAGCCCCAGCGCCATGCAGATGCCGGCGAGGACGGCAGACCCGCGCCGGCCGCCGAGCGAACACGCCGCGGCACCGGTCCACAACGCTCCCGAAGGCACGTCGCTCATCGGCCAGACCGCCTGAAAGAGAACCGCGGGACTGGCCGCGAGGACCGCTGCGGCCACGGCTCCCGCGACAGGGCCCGCCGCGCGCCTGCCGAGCAGGAACGTGAACCACACGAACAGCGCGGCGAATATCGGCACGACCAGGAAGGGTCCGCACGGACCGAACGCCAGCATTGCCGCCATCATCAGCGGCAGTCCTACGGGATAGGTCGGCACCATCGTGTGCGGCGCCGGGCCGAGACGATAGCCGAGCGGCATCAACATCTGATCCGAGGTCGGAAATGGCAGCGCTGGAGGCAGCGCAATAGCACGAGGCAGCACGCCCGACGCCCAGTCGTACGCCTGGTTCACGTATCCGTACTCGTCGGCGCCGCCGACAGCGAACGAACCAAAGACGAGGGCGTGCGCCGCCAGCGCGAGTGCGAGAGCGACCGCGATCGCGGTCGCGCTTCCGCGCACGAGCGCTACGGCCCGATCGAGCTGGCCGCTGAATTCGGATCGAAAGAAGAGCGCGAGCGTGAGGGCGCAGGCCAGGCTGCCGACCAGCGAACGAAACGGCTCGCGGGATCTGATCGCCACGCCAAGGACACGCGTGTCGATCCCGCCGGTCAACAAGACGAGCCCGCCCCATCCGAAGAGGACGACGGCGGCCACCAGCAATACCCGTCGCATCACATGACGGCGGCCCACGGCGTCTGGCCGGCGGCCGCGAGACGGTGCTCGACTTCGTCGCGCAAAGCGAGGCCGGGCTTGGTGTACTCAGACCATAACAATACGTTGCGATAGTCCCCGTTGGCCTCGGCGACGTACTTGCGCACGCCGTCCAGCGTGCCCTTGCTCAGGACCAGCACCGCCATCTGGACGCGCTCGCGCGATTCCTTCCATCGCCACGCTTCGTACCTCTCGAGAATCTCGATGACCGTCTCGGCATCGGTCCCCTCGAACAGAATGCGCACCGCTGCGTGCAGTTCGTCGCGCGACGGAATCGGAGCGGCCTTCCGCATTCGCGGTTCAGCGGGCGGAACCGGCCGGCGTCGTGATCGCCTTCTTCGCCGGCGTCTTCGACTTCGCGCGGTCCTTGAGATGCTCTTCCATCTTGAGGCGCGGCACGCCGTTGACCATCCAGTCGGGCGCCGGCGCGCCCATCAGGTAGTGATCGAAGAACTCCTTCATGCGGACGGTGTAATCGCGCTGATTCGGGGGCTTGCGCAGGCCATGGTTCTCGCCGATGTACTCGAGCATGATCACCGGCTTCTGCATCCGGCGCAGCGTATTGAAGTACTCGACGCCCTGCGTGAAATCGACCGCTCCGTCCTTGTCATTGTGCAGGATCATCAGCGGCGTGTGAACGTTCTTCGCGAAAAAGATCGGCGAGTTGCGATAGTAGGCGTCCCAGTTATCCCAGTACCCGCCCTTGAAACGTCCCTGGCTGCTCTCGAAGATCGCGCCGTTCCAGCCGCCGCTGTTCTTGTAGACGAGCGAATACATGCTCACCATGTCGGTGAGCGGCGCGCCGGCGACCGCTGCCGCGAAAATGTCGGTTTGCGTCACGAGAAACGCCGTCTGATAGCCACCCCACGAATGGCCGGTGATCCCGATATGCCTCGGATCGACGACGCCGGTGGCGATGGCGGCCTTGGCCGCGGGGACCATGCACCAGACCGCCGACATGCCTGGGTCGTTGACGCGATAGGTGATGTCGGGGACGAGCACCGCGTAGCCATTGCTGGCGTACACGGATCGATTGAAGCCGTTCGAAGACGGATTCGCGAACTGATTCGCGGTCTGCGACATCTTCTCGTAGAAATTCACGAGCGTCGGATACGACTTGCCTTTTTCGTAGTTGGCCGGGAGGAAGAGCGCCGCCTGCAGCTTGTCCCCCTTGTCGCTCGTGTAGTTGATGAGCTGCACGCCAGCCGACCATGTGAACTTCTCGACCTGCGGGCGCTGGTCCGTCAGCCGGGCGGCGTTCGCCAGCGACACGTCCGCCGCGTAGAAGTCAGCGGGGTCGGTCGACGTCCCGCGCGTGTAAACGTAGGCGTCGGCGTTCTTCGCCTTCAACAACTGCGGATAGGAGGCGTCGGCCCAGGCGAGCATCTTCACGCCGGGCGTACCCGGGTCGATGCGCGCGATGCCGCCTTTCTTCGTCCATTCGCCGTATGCCGAGAAGTACATCGGTTTGGACAGGTCGATGCCGTTCTCGCGGTCCTCGCGGGGTTCGAGCGCGAAGCGGCGCTGATAGCGAATCGCCTCCTTCTTGCCGTTCACCGTCAGGTTGACGGCGGCACCGCCATCGGCCGACACCTTCCAGATATCCCACGCGTCGGTGAGCAGCACCGTCTTGTTGTCGCTCGCCCACCCAATCGCGTTCACAGGCGGCTTCACCTCATTGTGGTCGTCTTCAACGTCGACGAACGACACCGGCAGGCCCTGCGTGATGTTCTTGTCCTGGCCCATCGCCAGCGAATACACGTGGTAGTCGCCGTTGTCGTAGTACAGGAACTTCGAACCATCCGGCGACGCGCCGAAGATGTAGCGCAGGTGCTTCATCGCGAGCTTGCGCGCACCTGACGTCAGATCAATAGCGTAGACGTTTTCGTAGCGGCGGCCGTCGAGGCTACCCATCAGCTCGTACTCGCGGTCGTCTTCGCCAATCGCCCAGCCGCTCTGTTTCGGGTTGAAGTTCACTGTCCGCATTTCGTCGTCGGCGAGCCGGATGAACTTCTTCGGCTGCACGCGGTACTCGGCGACGTAGTTATAGGCGCGGTCGCGCGCTTCCTGCACTTCCTGCTGCGTCTGCAGACGCGGGTCCTTGTAATGCCAGAGCACCAGATCGACGTTCTCTTCCGCGTTGACGCCGTCCGGTGGCGTCGCCGCAGCATCGGCCGCCGTCGCGCCGTCCTCTGGAGCTTCGGGGTCGGCGGCGGCCGGCACATCCCCTCGACGGGGCTCGTGAAGGCCGAAGATCAGCGCCTGCAGGTCGTCGGTCCACTGCGGCTCGCGATCGGGACTGATCGTGTAGCCCTTGGGCACAGACGGATCGGCTGATGGATCGAACACGACTTTCCGAGGCGCAGTGGTCAGCTCGCTGACGCCGACCACCGAGTACAGCTTGTCGCGATACGCGCGATCGTCGAGGCCTTTCAGCACCGCGATCGCGTCCCCCTTTTCGCTCCAGGTGATCTTCTCGTAGGACGCGCTGCCGCTGTCGAGCGCCGCCACCGTGCCCGTCGTCATGTCGCGCAGTTCCAGTCCGTTGCCGGCCTTGTCCTGGGCGTCGATCGCGAGCGCGAGCAGCTTGCCGTCCCTGCGGAATGAGAACTCGCTGACATTGCCGATGTTGAGCTCCGCGCCGGTCGCCAGGTCGCGGAGGATCAGGTCGGAACCGCGCGGACGATCCGGAGCGTTCCCGCGGCCGCTGGCGGCGCCAGGCGCGGGAGCCGCGGGGCCTGGTCCTGCCGAAGTGCCCGCGCCCGGCGTCGGATCGGGACTGTACCGGTGAAGCGCGATCCATCCCGACGATTCTCCCGGAAAGGCAAAGCGCCGGACCTTTGGATATTCGTGTTTCTCGCCCGTCGTGAGGTTGACGAGCGTCACGCTCGATTGAATCGGCCGCCGCTGGCGCTTGAGCCGCTGCGCCGCCTGCCGCGTCGGATACGTCGTGAACGCGATCCACTTGGCGTCTTCCGAAAACGCCAGCGTGCTGCCGCTGCCACCGCCGGCGCCGCCGCGGCCGCGGCCGCCGCCACCGTCCCCCGCCTGGGGCTGTTCGCCCGCCGGGAATCGCCGTTCCTTGTCGCCGCGCACGCGCTTCACGACAACTTCCGCGTCGCCTTCCTGAGGCGCGAGGCGGTAACCAAACCACTGCCCATCGCTCGACAGTACGGGCGTCGCGAGCGATTTCCACGCAATGATGTCTTCGAGCTCGATCGGGCGCTTCGGCGGCGTCTGCATGGAGGCCGCTGGACCGAACAAGGGCACCAGCGCGAGAACGGCAATAGCAAGCAGTAGGCGCGGGCGACGACGCAAGGTCATGGGCATTCCTCCAAGGGGGATCGCATGCTAACAGATCGAGGACCGTTCCGTCCTATACTCGACCCTCCACTGAATGGTTGCCCTGCTGTGCCTGTTGCTCGCGGACACCGCCGCCGTGGACCAGCAGAAGCACGCGACCGTACGCGTCTTCCTCGACTGCGGTCGCTGCGACGACGACTACCTGAGGAAGGAAGTCACCTTCATCGATTACGTCCGGAATCGCGAAGACGCCGACGTGCACGTCCTCGTCTCCACGCAGGACACGGGAGGCGGCGGAACACAGTTCACTCTGAAATTCATCGGCCTGGGGTCGTTCCATGGCGTCGATCAGACGCTCACGTACAACTCGCTGCCCACGGCCACGCCGGACGAAACGCGGTCGGGCTTCGCGGAAGTCTTCAGGCTGGGACTGGTGCGGTACGCCGCCGAGACCTCGCTCGCGGACCGGTTGCGCGTCACGTTCAAGAAGGCGGAAGGGACCGCGGCGGCGGCGAAGGCGCACGATCCGTGGAACTACTGGGTCTTCCGGCTGAACGCGGGCGGCAATTTCAATGGCGAGCAATCGTCGACCGGCCGTCAGATCCGCGGCTCGTTCTCGGCAAACAGGACCACCGACGACTGGCGCATGGCCTTCAGCGGGAGCGCCAACTACCGTGAGAACACCTTCGTCCTCGACGACGAGACGACGCTGCTCAGCGTCTCGCGCAACATGAATGCGGACGGTCTCGTCGTCAAGAGCCTGACGCCGCACTGGTCGTTCGGCGCGATGGCTTCCGCGGAATCGTCGACGTTCCGCAACTACTCGCTGCGCGCGCGGGTGGCGCCGGGCATCGAGTACGACATCTTTCCATACGCCGAGTCGACGCGCCGGATGTTGACCGTCCAGTACACCGTCGGCGCCGACATCGAGCGGTATCGAGAGGTCACGATCTACGACAAGCTGCGGCAGAAGCTGCTCGATCATCGCACGGAGGTGGGATTGAGCCTGCGCCAGCCCTGGGGAAGCGCGGCGGCATCGGTCAACTTCTCTCAGTACCTCACCGACCCGGCCAAGTACTCGCTCGGGGCGTTCGGCGGCGCGAACATCCGGATCTTCAAGGGCTTCTCGTTCAACATGTTCGGCGAGCTGTCGCGCACCCGCGATCAGATCTACCTCCCACGCGGGGCGGCGACGACGGAAGACATCCTCCTCCGCCAGCGCCAGCTCGCCACGGGCTACCAGTACTTCTTCAACTTCGGAATCAACTACTCCTTCGGATCCATCTTCAACAACATCGTCAATCCAAGGTTCGGAGGGGCGGGAGGGTTCGATTTCTGAGGACGTCGAGGACATCGGAGGACATCGGAGCGACCGGATCTCAGAAACGAAGCAACGAAGCTGACGGAGAGCTGCCTCGAGCGTGGTCGCGGGCGGCGCTTCGCATGGCTGGAGACAGCCGGCCGAAGGCCGGACGATCCCCGACCACGGCTGAGGCAACCGCTCCGCGTGATCGACGTCTTCCGTGGCTAGATTTCGTTCTCTCCGATAGCGTCGTGGCTTCGTCTCTGAAATCCGGTCGCTTCGTGCACTCCGATGACCCTGCCCGCGTCGAGACGCACCACCACGTCGGCGAGCGCCTCGACTTCTTCTCGATCGTGCGACACGTAGACGATCGGCACGCGCAGCTCGTCGCGGACGCGCAGCAGGTACGGCAGGATGCGCCGGCGCAGCGGGACGTCGACGGCCGCGAGCGGCTCGTCCAGCAGCAGGAGAGACGGCCCGGACATCAGCGCACGGCCGAGCGCCACGCGCTGGCGCTCGCCCCCCGAAAGATCCGTGACGCGCCGGTCGAGCAATCGATCGATCTCCAGCATGCCGACAACGCGATCGAGATCGGGAGAAAGTCCCGGATGACGGCCGTAAAGGAGATTTCGACGGACGTTCATGTGCGGAAACAGGGCCACGTCCTGCGGCACGTAGCCGACGCGGCGCTGCTGCGGCGGCAGGTTGATGCGGTTCGTCGACGAGAACAGTACGCGCCCGTCGACGGCAATCGAGCCCGACCGCGGCGTTCTCAATCCTGCGATGGCGTCGAGAATCGTCGTCTTACCCGCGCCCGACGGCCCGAAGAGCGCCGCCGCGGGCGAGTCGATCCGGATGCGCGCCGCAAGGATAAAGCTTCCCTGGACGAGCTCGATGTCGACGTCGATCACTCCGGGCGCCTCTCCACGAGACGATTGGCCGACCAGAGCGCGACAAACGCAATCGTCACCGAGATGAGAAGCAAGACCACGGCGTCGGCGTCGCGGCCCGTTTCCGTATAGCCGTAGATCGCGACGGCAAGGGTTCGCGTCGCGCCGGGGATGCTGCCGGCCACGACGATCGTGGCGCCGAATTCGCCGAGCGCGCGCGCGAACGCCAGCACGGCGCCCGCCAAGACGGACGGCCATGCGAGAGGAAGACTGATCGTCAGAAAGATACGCGCGGGCGATGCGCCGAGCGTCGCGGCAACGCGCTCGTAACGGACGTTGACCTGCTCGAAACCCGCGAGCGCCGTGCGCACGAGCAGCGGCAGGCCCATGAGCGCCATCGCCAACACGACGGCCTTCCACGTGAAGACGACGTCGATGCCGAACCGCTCGAATACGCGCCCGATCGGCCCGCGCCGGCTGAGGAGCATCAGAAGGATCAGCCCCGTCGCCACCGGCGGCATCACGAGCGGCAGCGAGACGATCGTTTCGACGAGGGCTCGGCCCGGGAACGTCCGTCGCGCGAGCAGCCACGCGATGACGACGCCGGGCGGCAGGACGAGGAGCGTCGCGCCCGTGGCGCAGAGAACGGTGAACCACGCGATCCGCCACGCGTCCATCAGCGGAAGCCGAACCGCTCGAAGATGCGCGCGGCCGCGTCGCCGCGCAGGAAATCGAGGAATCGTGCCGCTTCAGTCGGCAACGCCGTCGTGCGGACAATGGCGGCGGGATAGACGATCCGCGGACCGCGATCGACGGGAACGACCCATGCGACCGTCGCACGGAGCGCGGTCCGTGCGTCGGTCCGATAGACAATCGCTGCGTCGGCGGCCCCGGACTCCACGGCCGTGAGCGCCGCGCGAACGCTGCCGGCGGGCACGATCCGCGCGCTCACCGCGTTCCACAGCCCTTCCTTCTCCAGGTACTGTTTCGCGTAGACGCCGGCTGGCACTGCCGCTGGATCGCCGATCGCGATGCGCTTGATGGCCGGATCCGTGAGGTCGCTGATGCTGCGGAACGGTCGCGGACGGTCGGTCGGCACGATAACCGCGAGCTGATTGTGGACGAGCGGCACGCGGGTGCCTTCCGTCAGCATGCCGGCCGCCGCCACGACGTCCATCTGCGCCTCGTCGGCGCTGACGAAGACGTCGACGGGCGCGCCGGCGACGATCTGCCGCGCCAGGACGTTCGAGGCGCCGAAGTTGAGGCGGACCCCGCCCAGGCCTCGCCGGCCGTATTCCTCGGCGACGGCCGTCAACGCGTCGGTCAGGCTGACGGCGGCCGAGACGGTGATCGGCTTCGCCGCGGGCATGCCCTGCGCCGAGGCGATCCAGAGGGCGAGCGGAACCGCGAGCCGCGTGCGCACGATGTCGCAAGCTTATCAGGCCACGGAACACGCGGATCAGGCTCGCCACGGACCACGCGGATGACGCGGATCGACGCTCGCCACGGACCACGCGGATGACGCGGATCGACGTTCGCCACGGACCGCGCGGATGACGCGAATCGACGCTCGCCACGGACTGCGCGGATGACGCGGATCGACGCTCGCCACGGACTGCGCGGATGACGCGGATCGACGCTCGCCACGGACCACGCGGATGACGCGGATCCGGCTGGCCGGATCACGCGGAATTGTCAGCCGCCGCAGGACAACGAGCGACCAGGCTTGAACGTGCAGATGCTCGCCCGCCGCCAGCGTGCGGGGCTGCCCGTCGATGTCGAGGTGATCGGGCAGCTCGTTCGTGTCGAGCGTCACCGTCCAGTGCTCGCCCCACGCAGCCTCCGGCAGGACGAACTCGACGGCATCGGCGTGGGCGTTGAACATGAGATAAAAGCTGTCGTCCGTCACGCGGCGGCCGTGCTCGTCGAGCGTCGGGATCGCGTTGCCGTTCAGAAAGACGCCGAGCGATTTCGACAAACCGGCCTGCCAGTCCTGGTCGGACATCTGGGTGCCGCCTGGCGTGAACCATCCGATGTCGCTGACGTCATTTGCCGGGGATCGGCCGGCCCTGGAACCACGGCGTCCGCCGTAGCCAGCGCAAGTCGCCTCCGGGCGGAGGCGGGTGTAATCTGCCGGGATGAGGACGCGACGCACGATCCGGCCGGCCGCCTTGCTCCTGTTCGTCCTGGTCGCGGGCGCGTCCACGCACCTCGTCCGGAGCGCGCCGGACGAAGGCGTGCCGTCGACGGATGGACTCGTCGTCTGCACGTCGGCGCCGGCATGCGACGCGGGCGCGGAGATTCTCGCGAAGGGCGGCACGGCCGTGGACGCGGCGGTCGCGACGGCCTTCGCGCTCGCGGTGACGCATCCGAGCGCCGGCAACATCGGCGGCGGCGGCTTCATGGTCGTGCGCGCGCCGAACGGCCAGGCTACGTCGTTCGACTATCGCGAAAAAGCGCCGCTGAAATCGACGCGAAAGATGTACATGCGCGACGGCAAGGTCGACAGTTCGCTGACCAATGCCGGCTATCTCGCGCCGGGCGTTCCGGGCACCGTGCGCGGTCTTGCGCTGGCCCACCGTAAGTTCGGCCGTCTGCGATGGAACGACGTCGTCATGCCCGCGGTACGGCTTGCGGAGGACGGGTTCGTCATATCCGACGCGCTGGCGCGCAGTCTCAACGTGCAGCTCGCCGGCGCAATGGGACGCTTCCCGGCATCGGTCGAGGCGTACGGCAAGCCGGGCGGCGGAACGTGGACAGGCGGTGACCGCTTGATCCTGACGGATCTTGGCAAGAGCCTGCGCGCGATCGCGACCGGCGGTCCCGACGTGTTCTACAAGGGCTGGATCGCCGATCGGATCGCGGCGGACTTCGCCGCGAACGGCGGCCTGATCACGAAGGAAGACCTCGCGATGTATCAGGCAAAGGAGCGCGCTCCCGTGCTCGGCACGTTTCGGGGCTTCGATATCATCTCGATGCCGCCGCCAAGCTCGGGAGGTGTTGCGCTGATCGAAATGCTGAACGTGCTGGAAACGTTCGACCTGAAATCGAAAGGGCCGAACGCCGCCGAGACGAGGCATCTCGAGATCGAGGCCATGCGGCGCGCCTACCTCGATCGCGCGCGCTACCTTGGGGATCCGGACTTCGTGAAGATGCCGCTCGCGAGGCTTCTGTCAAAAGACTACGGGCGGACCCTTGCGTCGACGATCGACGCGAACAACGCCACCAGCAGCCTCGAGCTCGGGAAGGACATCGTGACGACGGACGCGCAGGAGTCCGACGAAACGACGCACTTCTCCGTCATCGATCGCTACGGAACGGCGGTCAGCAACACCTACACACTCGAGGGCGGCTATGGCTCAAAGGTGGTGGCAAAAGGCACGGGATTCCTTCTCAATAACGAGATGGGAGACTTCAACAAGAATCCGGGCGTCACGTTGCCCGATGGCACCATCGGCACGCCGGCAAACCTGATCGATCCCGGCAAACGGATGCTGAGCTCGATGACGCCGACGATCGTGGCGAAGGATCGCCGGGTCGTGCTGATCACCGGCTCGCCCGGCAGCCTGACGATCATCAACACGGTACTCAACGTCGTGGTCGCGGTCACCGAGTTCGGAATGAACGTCCGCGAGGCGGTCGACCTGCCGCGGGTGCACCATCAATGGCTGCCGGACACCGTCGCCATCGAGCGGAGCGGCGCGACCGACGAGCTTCTGCAGAAGCTGCGCGCGATGGGCCATACGGTCATTCCGGGCGGCGCACAGGGCGACGCGAATTCCATCGTGGTCGATGGCCGCGGCACGGCATGGGGCGCCAACGATCGGCGCAGTTCCGACGGCAAAGCCGCACCGGCGGGGGGCCGCTTGACTTCGACGGCTGGCACGAAATAGGCTTGAAGAAGATGTTCGGGTTTGCGCATCACCACCGGCGCCACCACTCCTGCTGGGGCGGGCCGGCCGACTTGCGCTACTGAGCTTCACGTAAAGAGCAGACATCGCAATTCACGCCCCGCCGCATTTTCGGCGGGGCTTTTTCTTTGTACGCCACTGACGCCACGGACACTCTGGCCACGGGCAACACGGATTGCACGGACATACCAATGGATTTCTCGAAGTTGAGCGGACTCATTCCGGCGGTTGCGCAGGATGACGAGAGCGGCGAGGTGCTGATGGTGGGCTTCATGAACGACGAGGCCTTCGCGCGGACGCGCCAGACGGGTTTCGCCACGTTCTTCAGCCGATCGCGCAACAGCCTGTGGACGAAGGGTGAGACGTCGGGCAACCGCCTGCAGGTGACGGAGGTGCTCGTCGATTGCGACGACGACACCGTGCTGCTGAAGGTGAAGCGCCTCGGCGACGGCAACGTCTGCCATACCGGCACGCGCACCTGTTTTCGAAAGTTGGAGCAGGCCTGAGGTTGACGATGAAACAGACACTGAAGCTCGGTCTGCCGAAGGGCTCGCTGCAGGACGCGACGATCCAGCTCTTCGCCAGGGCGGGATTCAACATCTACGCGAGTCCGCGATCGTACTTTCCCAGCATCGACGATCCCGAAATCGAATGCATGCTCATTCGCGCGCAGGAGATGGCGCGGTACGTCGCAGACGGGGTTCTCGACGCGGGACTGACAGGCCTGGACTGGGTCGCCGAGCACGAAGCGTCGAACGGCGGCTCGTCGGGCGTGACCGCGCTCGCCGATCTCATCTACGCGAAGCAGAGTTTTGGAAAGGTCCGATGGGTGCTCGCCGTCCCCGAGAATTCGCGGTACCAATCGCCGACCGATCTGGAAGGCGCCACGATTGCGACCGAGCTGGTGCGCGCGACGCAGGCGTACTTCGCGCGTCTCGGCGTCGCCGTCAAAGTGGAGTTCTCGTGGGGCGCGACGGAGGTCAAGCCGCCCGTACTCGCTGACGCGATCGTCGAGGTCACCGAAACCGGATCGTCGCTGCGTGCCAATCGTCTCCGGATCATCGACACCGTGCTCGAGTCGAACACACAGTTGATCGCGAATCCGCGCTCGCTGACCGATGCATGGAAGGCGACGAAGCTCGACAACATCGCCCTGCTGCTGAGGGCGGCGATCGAGGCGCAGGGGCGCGTCGGTATCATGCTCAACGTCCGGCGCGCGCAACTGGACGCCGTGCTCGCGCTGCTGCCGGCGCTGCAGCGTCCGACGATCGCCCCGTTGAGCGACAGCGATTGGGTCGCGGTGAACACGATCATCGAGGAACGAACGGTCCGCGACCTGATTCCGCGGCTGAAAGCCGCCAGCGCACAGGGCATCGTCGAATATCCGCTGAACAAGATAGTCATTTGAATCGGGTAATTGGGTAATTGGGTAATTGGGTAATCGGGTAATTGGGAGGCAACGGAGTGATACGGATTGTCGACGCGAGCGACGAACGCGCGGTGACGGCGCTGCTGGACCGGGCACCGCGCCGCGATGCGGCGCTGGAGCGGCGTGTCGCGCGGATCGTCGATGCCGTCCGGCTTGGCGGCGACCGGGCGCTGAGGACGTACGCGAAGCGATTCGACCGGCTGACGGGCGCGATGGAAGTGACGCGGGATGAAATGCGGGCCGGCGCCGCGACGGTCCCGGGCGACGTCCGGCGCGCGATCGCGGCCGCCGCGAAGAACATCCGGCACGTCGCGCGGCGGCAGGTCCCGCGCGGCTGGACGGTGACGCCCGTCCCTGGCGTGCGAATCGACCAGCGCGTGACGCCCTTCGATCGCGTCGGCTGCTACGTGCCGGGCGGACGCTATCCCCTCCCCTCGTCGCTGTTGATGACGGCGATTCCCGCGGTCGCGGCAGGCGTCGCGGATGTCATCGCCGTCTGTCCGAAGCCCGATCCGGCGGTGATGCTCGCGGCGCTCGAAGCCGGCATCACGCGTTTTTTCACGATCGGCGGCGCGCAGGCAATCGCCGCGCTCGCGTATGGTACGGAGACGATACCGCGCGTCGACAAGATCGTCGGGCCGGGCAATGCGTACGTCGCCGCCGCGAAAACGCTGGTCGCGGTGGATTGCGCTATCGATTTCTTCGCGGGACCGAGCGAGATCCTGATCGTCTCAACCACCGGACGGCCGGCCTGGGTTGCGGCCGATCTGCTCGCGCAGGCGGAGCACGACGAGGACGCGCGCGCAATCCTCGTCACGCCGAGCCGTGCGCTTTCACGGGCGGTCGCCTCCGAGATCGCGCGGCAGATGCCCGAAGAGGGGCCGGCGCGCACGGCGATCGCGCGCAACGGCGCGATTGTCGTCACGCGAGATCTCGATGCCGCGATCGCGCTAAGCGAGCGCATGGCGCCCGAGCATGTCGTCTGCGACTCGCCGGACGTGGCCGTCCGGCTGCGGCGCGCCGGGACGGTGTTCGTCGGATCTCACAGCGCTCAGGCGTCGGGAGACTACATCACCGGATCCAACCATGTGCTGCCGACCAGCGGCGCCGCACGCGGCCGCGGCGGGCTGACCGCGGCCGATTTCGTCCGCGTGAGCACCGTGCAGCACCTGTCGAGAGAGGGATTGCGCGCCGTCGGCCCGCATGCGATCGCGCTCGCCGAGGCCGAAGGGCTGCGCGCGCATGCCGCATCCATCCGGATTCGTCTATGAGGCTTCATCTCAACGAGAACACGGCCGGCTGCTCGCCAGCCGTCCTCGAGACGCTGCGGGCGCTCGGACGGTCGGACGCCGGCTTCTATCCCGATTACGACGCCGCGCAGGAGGCCGTCGCCTCGTGCTTCGCGGTCCCGCCCGATTACGTACTGCTGACGAACGGTCTGGACGAAGGCATCCTCGCCGCGGCGGGCGCGGCGCTGCGGGTGAGGACGGGCACGACGCCCAACGCGGTAGGCGTCAGCCCGGCGTTCGACATGTACGAGACCTGCGTCACCTCGCTTGGGGGACGGATGATTACAGTCCCCATGCAGCCCGGCTTCGCGCTGCCCGGAGACGCCCTCCGGCAGGCGGTCACGTCCGACACGCGCGTCATGTTTCTCGCCAATCCGCACAATCCGAGCGGCGCGACCGTCGAGCTCGATACGCTCCGCGCCATCGCGTGCGACATCGCGCCGGCGATCCTCTTCGTCGACGAGGCCTACGCGGATTTCTCGGGCGATACACTGATCGATCGCAAGACGCTCGACGCCCAGCCGAATCTCCTCGTCGGCCGGACGTTCTCGAAGGCATACGGGATCGCCGGACTGCGCGCCGGAGCCGTCATTGCCGCGCCGGATTCACTGGCGCCGCTGCGCCGCGTCGTCCCACCTTACAGTCTCAATGCCTGGGCGGCCGCAGCGCTGCCGGTCGCGATTGCAGACGCCGCGTATCGCGACTGGTATCTGACCCAGGCGCGGGAATCGCGCGCGCTGCTCGCAGATGCGTGCCGCAGGCTCGGACTGCAGACGTGGCCCAGTGCCGCGAACTTCATTCTCGTACGCATCGGCCCGAGGACGGCGGAGGTCATCGCGGCGCTTGCCGCGAAGGGCATCCGCATCAGGGACCGCTCGGAAGAGCCCGGATGCGAGCAGTGCGTCAGGATCACTGCCGGACTGATCGACGATACGCGCCGGCTGATTGCCGCGCTCGAGGAGGTCCTGTGCGGCGCGCAACCATAAAGCGACACACGCATGAGACGACGATCGTGGTGAAGCTGGGGATCGAGGGTCGCGGACGCTACAGCGTGTCGACCGGCATCCGATTTCTCGATCACATGCTGGAGCTCGTCGCGCGGCACGGCGCGTTCGACCTGTCGGTGCGCGCCGAAGGCGATCTCGACGTCGACCAGCATCACACCGTCGAGGACGCCGGGATCGCGCTCGGCGAAGCCGTCGCGTCCGCGCTCGGATCGCGCCGCGGCATCAACCGCGCGGGCTACTTCGTCATGCCCATGGACGAAACGCTGGCGGTGGCCGCCCTCGATCTCGGCGGACGGCCGCACGCGATCGTCGATCTGCGGCTGAAGGTCGCGCGCGTGGGCGATCTCCAGTCGGAGCTGGTGCAGGACTTCTTCGAGGGCTTCGCGCAGGGCGCGCGCGCGAACGTCCATGTGAAGGTCCTCTACGGCCGCTCCAGCCATCACCAGGTGGAAGCCATCTTCAAGGCCTTCGCGCGCGCGCTGCGCGTCGCCTGCGCGAAAGATCGTCAGCTCGGTAGGGCGCTTCCGTCCACGAAAGGGCTTCTTTGAGAATGCGACGCGAACGAGCGGAGCGAGCGAGCCACGCGAACGGAGCGGGGCTCGGGGTCCCCGCGAGTGAGCGTGTAGGGGGGTCCGGCGGGGCGAAGCCCCCCGGCAAGGAAAAAGATCGTCAGCTCGGTAGGGCGCTTCCGTCCACGAAAGGGCTGTTGTGACGGAGATGGGAGGCGGGCGGCGGGAGGGGAGCGGCGCGATAGCTCTGATCGATTATGGCGCCGGCAACCTGACGTCGGTGCGGAAGGGGCTCGCAGCCGCCGGCGCGGAGTTCTTCACGCCCGATCGGCCTGTCGATCTCGCTCGAGCGGCCGGCATCGTGGTTCCCGGCGTGGGCCACTTTGCCGCGACACGACGAATCGAGGAGAACTGGCGTCAGGCGATCCTGCTCGCCCTCAGACGCGGCGTACCGCTGCTCGGGATCTGTCTCGGGCTGCAGTACCTCTTCGAAGGGAGCGACGAGGCGCCGGATCTGACAGGACTCGGCCTTCTGGCTGGCCGGTGCACACGCCTGCCATCGACCGTGAAAGTTCCGCACGTCGGCTGGAATGGACTGCGCATCGTCCGTCCTTCCCGGCTACTCGACGGCATCGCCGGCGGAAGCCAGGTCTATTTCACGCACTCCTACGCCGCTCCGGTGACGGCCGATTGTGCAGCCGCGGCCGAACACGGCGCGGCATTCGCAGCCGTCGTCGAGCGCGAAAACGTGTTCGGAGTCCAGTTCCACCCGGAGAAATCCGGCGACACCGGCCTCCGCGTCCTCCGCTCCTTCGTGCAAATTACCAAATTCCCAAATTCCCAGATTTCCAAATGCTCTCAAGGCGCCTGATCGCGTGCCTCGATGTCCGCGACGGTTGCGTCGTCAAGGGCGTGCGGTTCGAAGGGCTCGCTGGCGCGGGCGATCCGGCGACGCTCGCGAGGCGGTACAACGCTGAAGGGATCGACGAGCTCGTGATTCTCGACGTGACCGCCACGCTCGAGAATCGGCGCGCGCTCGAGGAGACGCTGCGGAAGGTCTCCGCCGAGTTGTTCATTCCCCTCGCCGTCGGCGGCGGTATCCGATCCGAAGCCGATGCTGCGGCCGCGCTCGACGCGGGGGCGGACAAAGTGGCGCTGAACACCGCGGCGCTCGACGATCCATCACTGCTCTCCAGGCTCGCCGGGCGTTACGGATCACAGGCCGTGGTCGTCGCGATCGACGCAAAGCAGGAGGAGGATCGCTATGCCGTGTTCGTCCGTAGCGGCCGCAGCCGGACCTCGCGCGGCGCGATCGAGTGGGCGCGCGAAGCGGCGGATCGGGGCGCCGGCGAGATCCTGCTTACCTCGATCGATCGCGATGGCACCCGCAGCGGCTTCGACTGTGCGCTGACCGCCGCGGTCTCGACCGCTGTGTCGATTCCCGTGATCGCGTCCGGCGGCGCGGGGACGTTCGAGCATTTCTATGATGTGTTCACGGCCGGCCTGGCCGACGCCGCTCTTGCGGCCTCCGTCTTCCACTTCAGCGAGCACGCCGTGGCCGACCTCAAGGCGTATCTGCACGGGCGCGGCGTGCCCGTCCGCATCTGAGCCCCATGCTGATTCCTTCCATTGACCTGCACGGCGGACGCATCGTGCAACTGGTCCAGGGCGAGCGGCTGGCGCTCGAAACGACGGACTTCGACGGCTGGATTGCGCGCTTCAGTACCTTTCCGAAGGTGCAGCTCATCGATCTCGACGCCGCGAAGAAATCCGGCGATAACGGCGCGCTGGTCGCGTCCATCTGCGGACGACTGCCCTGCCGCGTCGGCGGCGGCATCCGCACGATCGACGGCGCCCAGGCGATTCTCGACAAAGGCGCGCGCAAGGTGATCGTCGGATCGTCGCTCTTTCTCGACGGACGCCCGAACGTCGCCTTCGCGAAAGCCCTGTCCGAGCGCTGTGGGACCGATCGCGTGATCGCGGCGGTCGATGCCCGCGGCAGCCGCGTCGTCGTCGACGGCTGGCGCACGCAGCTGTCCATCACATCCGTGGACGCGATCCACGCGCTCGAGCCGTACGCAGGCGAGTTTCTCTTCACCAACGTGGACGTCGAAGGCCTGATGCAGGGACTCGATCGCAAGGCGATCGAGGAGGTCAGGAACGCAACGCCTCGCCCGATCTCGGCCGCCGGCGGCGTCACGACGCAGGACGATGTGGAGTGGCTGGAGGGTCTTGGCGTGGACGCCGTCGCCGGCATGGCGATTTACACGGGCCGGCTGAAGCTGGGCTGAGCCTGGTACCCAGCGTCAACGCTTGGCCGCGGCTTCCCGTCTAAGTCCACGGCGAGGAAAACATGACAAGATTGAGCCTGATTCCGGCGATTGCGCTCCTGGGCATCACCATGGCCGCCGCTCCGGGGGCCGCGTTCGAGCAGCGCGAAACCGAGCGCATCGACAAGACCGTCCCAATTCCGGCCAACGGCCAATTGCGGCTGAAGAACTTTTCCGGGAGGGTCACGATCACGGGCACCAACCGGGCCGACGTCTCCGTGCACGCCGTCAGGCGCGCCACGCGCGACCGGCTGAATCACATCAAGCTCGACATCGCCCAGACCGGCTCCGGCGTGACCATCGAAGCGAACAAGCGAGACGATTCGTGGGGCGATCACGACAATAACGTCGTCGATACGGAATTCGACATCGAAGTGCCGGCGGATGTCAGTCTCGACGTGGACGTGTTTTCGAGCAGCGTGGACGTCAAGGACGTGCGGGGCCGCGAGCGGGTGCACACCTTCTCCGGCGGCATCAAGGTCAGCGACGCGTGGGGATCGGTCGACGCGGAGACGTTCAGCGGCGGAATCGAAGTCGGGCTGGCGGCGTCGGCGGGCGGCCGTGTCGATTTCGATTCGTTCAGCGGCTCGCTTCAGAGCGACGTCCCGCTCACCTACCATACCGCGTCGCGGCGCCGCCTCAGCGGAGACATCGGATCCGGCGGCAATAACGACTATCACTTCAAGACGTTCAGCGGCGACGTGAGAATCAGATAATTCGAGGTTCGACGAACGAGGTTCGAGGACCGGGCTTCGAGGACCGAGGACCGCCGATCCTCGCACCTCGGAGCTCGCTCCTCGAAAACCGTCGTCTCTTCGGCTAGGCTGTCCGGGATGCATCGGGCAGTCTTCCTGACGATCCTTCTCATCTATTGCAGCGCCTGCAGCCGGCCGGCGCCGCGGTTCTCAGTCGAAAACGCGCGGGCGCATGTCCAGATGCTGGCGGGGACGATCGGCAGCCGGCCGATTGGCACGCCGGAAAACGAGCGCGCACGACAGTACATCGTCGCGCAGCTGCGCCTGTACGGATACGACGTCCGCGTGCAGGAAACCGAAGCGCGACGGTCTGACCTCGGCCGGACGGCTCACGTCGAGAACATCATTGCCGTCAAGCCGGGTTCGGAGCGCTCGGCGATTGCCCTGATGTCCCATTACGACTCGGTGGCGGCCGCGCCCGGCGCTTCGGACGACGGGCTGGGCGTCGCGGTGTCGCTGGAAGGGGCCCGCGTGCTGGCCGCGCGCGAGAACCGGCGGCATACGATCTTCATCCTCGTTACCGACGGCGAAGAAACCGGACTGATGGGCGCGGCGGGCCTGACGAGCGATCGCGACGTGATGGATCGGCTGCAGGCGTACCTCAATATCGAGGCAACCGGATCGTCCGGGGCCGCGCTGCTGTTCGAGGCCGGACGGGAGAACGGCTGGATCGTCAAGCCATGGGCGCGATCCGCGCCGCATCCGCGCGGCAATTCCTACGCGGTCGAAGTTTACCGGCGCCTGCCGAACGACACGGACTTCTCCATCCTGAAACGCCGCGGCATCCCCGGATTGAATTTCGCGACGCTCGACGACGGTTACTCGTACCACACCGCGCGCGACACGGCCGATCGGCTGCCGGACGCCGCGCTGCGATTGACGGGCGAGAACATCGTGCAGACCGCGATCGCCCTGGACGGCCTGGATTTGTCGGCGCGGACGTCGGCGAATCAAACCTTCTTCGATATCGGCCGCACGGTCGCGGTGTCGTGGGGGCCGGTGACGGCGTGGTTCATCGCCGCGCTGTCGCTCACATGCGGACTGTTGGCATGGTTCAAAGCGCTTGGCGCGAGCATCCGGCTCGTCGGCCTGGGTCGATGGATTCTCGACGTCATCTGGGCGCTGATCGGCACGGCGGCGGTCGCCATGTTGATGATCGGCGGCACGTGGGCGCTGCGTTTGTCGCGGACGGTGTATCACCCCTGGTACGCGCGGCCGGACTGGATGTTCCTCATGCTCGTCGCGCTCGGAACGCTCGCCGGCTGGCTGATCGCCCGTCTCGGCGCGATTCTTCCTCATCGGGCGCACGGTCCCCGGCATCCGATCCTCGTCTGGAGCATCACGCTGCCGGTCTGGATCGTTTTCGCTGGCGTCACCGGCGCATTCGCTCCGACGGCCGCGTACCTCTGGACGCTGCCGCTGCTTGCCGCCGGCGCCGGGCTGCTGGTGATTCCCGTCGGCAGCACGCATGCAGTGCGCATCATCTCGGTGCTGGTCCTCGCCGTCGCGGGAACGCTCTGGCTGCACGACGTCATGGACCTTCTCGCATTCGTCGTGGTGCTCCTCGGACGGCTGCCGCGTATCACGCCGGTGTGGCTCTACGCGGCCATCCTGATGGCGGGAGGGCTGATGATCGTACCGCCGTTCATCGCGACGGTGACCGCGGCAAGGCCTATCGTCGGGCCTTCGATCGTGACCGCGATCCTGCTTCTGATAGTTGTGATTACGACTGGATTCGCGTACGTGGCGCCGGCGTATACGTTCGCGCAGCCGCAACGGCGATCCGCGCGTGCCCTGATCGAGGCCGGCGCATCGACGGCGACATACGAGGTCGGCTCGCAGGAGCCCGGCCTCGATCTCGAAATAGGCGCGCCCGGCGGGTGGTATCGAGCAACCGACGCCGCGAGGTTCAGCGCGCCAATTGATTCGTACTCCATGCCGTTCGTATTCCGGACCACCGCGCCGTCTCCCGGTCCGCCGCCCGCAACGGTCAGCGCGTTCACACTGAAAGCTGTCCCAGGCGGAACGGATTTGACGATGACCGTGACGCCGCAGGCTTCAGGTTTGACGGTCACATTCGTTCTGCCGGAAGGCGTTGCGCCTTCCCGTTCCAGCCTGCCGGGGCTCGTGTCGGGTCATCGCTGGCACGCGACGTACTTCGGCATCCCGGCGGAGGGCGTCACCTGGCACGCATCGTTCAAGGCCGGAACGGAATCCGCGCTTCCGGCCACGGCCGCCGTCCTCTGGTCGCAGCGCTTTCCTGGTGGCGGCGGATGGCAGAGTCTTCCTGCGTGGCTGCCGCAGAAACACACCGTGTGGCAGATGGATCTTTTCTGGGTGCTGCCGGCACCGGCCCCCATGGCTCCGGTTCCGGTCTTACGCTGATCGTCATGCCCCGTTTCCTCGATCGTCTCGGTCTCGGGCGCCGCGATCTCCGCGCCTGGGCGATCTACGACCTCGCGCAGGCGGCGTTCCAGACGACGATCATCGCGGCGATCTTTCCGATCTACTTTCAGAAGGTCGCCGCGGCAGGCATGCCGGCGCCGCTCGCGACGAGCCGCTTCGCGTGGGCGACCACCTGGTCGATCCTCGTCGTCGCCGTGGTCACGCCGTTTCTGGGGGCGATAGCCGACTACGCGGCGATCAAGAAGAGGCTACTCGGCATCTTCGCGGGCGTCGGCATCGCGGCGACCGCCGCAATGTACTTCATTACCCGCGGCGACTGGCTGTTGGCGCTCGTGCTGTTCGTGATCGGCAACATCGGCGTCGCGGGCAGCTTTGTCTTCTACGAGTCGCTGCTGCCGCACCTGGTCGGCATGGAGCAGCTCGACATCGTGTCAGCGGCCGGGTACGGCATCGGCTACATCGGCGGCGGCGTGATGCTCGCGTTCGACATGTTGATGATGGCCGAGCCGGCGTGGTTCGGCCTCGCGGATCGCGGCATGGCGGTGCGCGTCAGCATGGCGGGCGTGGCGGTCTGGTGGCTGGTCTTTTCGATCCCCATTTTTCGCGACGTGCCCGAGCCGCCGCGGCGGCTGGAGACGGACGAACACGCCGGACAGAACACGCTCGTGACCGCGGTGCGCCGGCTCATGGAGACGCTTCACGAACTGCGGCTCTATCGGCAGGCGTTCGCGCTGCTGCTCGCATTCCTCGTCTACAACGACGGCATTCAGACGATCATCCGGATGGCGACGACCTACGGCACCGAGATCGGCATCAACGAAAGCGCGATGCTGGGCGCGCTGCTGGTGACGCAGTTCATCGGGATTCCGTTCGCGTTCATCTTCGGGATGTTCGCCAACAAGGTCGGCGCGAAGGGCGCGATCTTCGTCGGGCTGGCCGTCTATGCCGTGATCACGCTGCTCGCCTACTACATGCACACGGCCGCGCAGTTCATCGGGCTGGCGCTGATGGTCGGCATGGTGCAGGGCGGGACGCAGGCGCTGAGCCGCTCGCTCTTCGCGAGCATGATCCCGAAGCACAAGTCGTCGGAGTTCTTCGCGTTCTTCGGCGTGTTCGAGCGTTACGCCGGCATCCTAGGTCCCGCGATCTTCGCGTGGCTGTCGGCGCACACCGGCACGAGCCGCAACGCGATTCTCTCGGTGCTGGCCTTCTTCATTCTGGGAGCAGCGCTGCTGACCGTCGTCAACGTGGCCGAGGGCCGGCGCACGGCTCGGGAGGCCGAAGCGCTGCTCGCCGTCAACCGATAACCGATGACCGATGACCGTTTGCTGCCTACTGCTCACTGCCTACCGCCAGCGGGAGCCGTCATGCGTGGAGCGTCGTTCAGGACGAACGTCTTCATGAACATAATCCAGGCGTCGATCATGAAATCGTTGTTCGCAGTCGATGCTGGAAAGTTGTCGTGGTTCGCGTCCGAGAATTCGGCATACCAGACGGTCGTCTTGTTCGCCTTCAGGGCGTTCACCAGGTCCTGCGCCTGGCTGACGGGCACGCGAACGTCCTTGCCGGGATGCATGATGAGCGTCGGCTTCTTCAGATCCGCGGCGCGCGTCACGGGCGAGATTGACAGCAGATACTGACGCATCTGCGGATCGCGTTCGTCGCCGAACTCCTGACGGCGATTCTCCTGGCGGGCCGGCTCCGTCTGTTCGAGATAGGTGACGAAGTTGGTCTGACCCGCGCCTTCAACGATGCCCCGGATCCGGTCGTTGTAAACGATACCGGCCTCGAGCGCCAGCCACCCGCCGTAGCTCCCGCCGGTCAGCACGACGCGATCCTTGTCGAGGTCGGATTGCCCCGCGATCCAGTCGAGCACGGCGCCGACATCCTTGACGGCCCCGTCGCGCCCGGTCCCGTTGTCGAGGTTTTGGAACTTGCGTCCAAAACCCGCCGATCCACGCACGTTGGGGAAGATCACCGCGACGCCGAGCTCGTTCAGGAAATAGTTGCTGCGGCCCATGAAGTGCAGGCGCTCACGCGTATCGGGACCCCCATGGAGAGAAAGCCAGACCGGCCGAGGTCCTCTGAATTTCGGAGCCGGGCGATAGATGGTCCCGGAGAACACGACGCCATCCGGGCTCTTCCATTCGACGGCCTGAGGCGCCGGAAGAATCCCTTCGGGATTGAAGCTCGACTCGCTGGTCGTCCACCGGCTCAAGGTACCGAGCGAGGTATCGATCGAATAGACGTCCCCCTTCGAGCGAATCGTTTCGAGTGTGAACGCCAGCTCGCGCGACGCCGGCCGCCAGTTGGGACGTGAAATGACACCGGTCGGAAGCGCCGGGAGCGTCCGCGGCTTCAACGTGCCGAGATCGAAGACTCGCAATTCGTTCGTCGATCCGCGATCGATGAGGACGGCCATCATCGAGCCGTCCGGCGAGAGCGCGAATGAGGGCGACAGGGTGGTCGTATCGATTCGATCGGTCTGGGGTGTTACGGCCGTCCACCGGCCGGTCGCGAGATCGCACTGCCAGATTCTGAACTGACCGTCGCGATCGCTGGCGGCGTACACCTTCCGGCCGTCCGCCGAGAACCGCGCATCGAACCACGCGGCGGTTTCGGTGTCCCGGGGCGTCAGGGTTTTCTTCTCACCCGTCTTGACGTCGACCCGCCAGAGATACATTTCGAAGTTGCTGAAAATCTCCACGGCGAGCAGCGACGTGTCGTCAGGCGACCAGTCCTGAGGAGCCCATGCGCCGTCAACCTCGAGTACGCGGCGCGCGGTCTTCGGATCCGAGGGCGCCATCACGTAGAGATCGCGATTCTTGCCGTCGCGCGCGGTCGAGTCGTACGCGAGCCATTTCCCCTGCCTCGACCACACGGGTCCGAAGCGCGACTTCGTGTCCGCGACGAGCGAGACCTGCGCGGTTTTCAGATCGTACCGAAACAGGCTTTGCGAGTTTCCAGGTCCGCGCTGGAACACCAGCGTGTCCGGGTCCGCGGGATCGAAGGCGGCGCCGACCAGCCTCAGAACGCCCGGCGCCGGGAAGAACGTCAACTGCGTCCTCGCGTGGCCCGGGCCATCCACCAGATGAAGCTGCGGGGCGTCGCCGAACGCTGTCGTGATCAGAATCTGGCGCCTAGTCGGATGCCACGCGATCATCTGCGCTTCGCGGAAGCTCGCATATCCAGCGAGACCATCGGCGATCGACTGCGGAATCGGCGGCATACCCTCGACCCTGATGCCGGCGGGCACCGGCACCGTCTTCTCCTGCGCGGATGCAGAAGAGGGCAGCAACAGGAGGGCGGCGGCGCACGCGATGAAACGCATAAGGCCCCGATCGTGATTTGATGGGATTCGAACAGACATTATAGTGCACCTGGCGCGTCCGGCCGCCCGTTCCGCGTGTTCAGCGGCTGTGATCCGCCGCGCAAACTTACTGGAGTCTCCACTCGTCCAACAACTGCACCATGAAGGTGGTCGTCGCCGGCGGCACCGGGTTTCTGGGGAGCGCGCTCTGCTGGGCATGGGCCGAGGAAGGACACGAGATCCGTGTCCTCACCCGCGGGCTCGCGCCCGGCCAGGCGCAGCACGATTCGGGCACCGGCAAGCCAGGCATCACGCGCGTCGGCTGGAATCCCGACGGACATGCCGGGACGATCGCGCAGGAGCTCGAGGGCGCGTCCGCGCTGATCAATCTGGCGGGCGCATCGATCTCCCGCGGACGCTGGAGCGCGGCGCGCAAGCAGACGCTGCGCGAGAGCCGGATCCGTCCGACGCGATCGCTCGTGGACGCACTCGCACAGACGCACACGCCGCCGCGGGTCTTCCTCTCCGCGAGCGGCGCCGGCTACTACGGCGATCGCGGCGCCGACACGCTGTCGGAAGACGCGGCGCCGGGTGACGACTTTCTCGCGCACCTCTGTGTCGAGTGGGAAGCCGAAGCGCAGCGCGCGGAGCGCCCCGCCGTTCGGGTGGTTCCGATCCGCACGGGGCTCGTCCTGGAGAAATCCGGCGGCGCGCTCGCAGCGATGATGCCGCCGTTCAAGTTTTTTGCTGGCGGACGGATGGCATCGGGGCGGCAGTACATGCCCTGGATCCACCGTCTCGACTGGATCGAAATGGTGCGATGGATCGTCGATACGCCGGCCATCGCGGGTCCCGTCAACGCCACCGCGCCGCATCCCGTCACGAATGCGGAGTTCGCGCGCGCGCTCGGGCGCGCGCTGCGCCGTCCCGCGCTGCTCCCGGCGCCGCGGTTCGCCCTTCGGCTCGCGCTCGGAGAGTTGGGCGACGCGGTGCTCGCCAGCCAGCGCGCGATCCCGGCGGTGGCTCTCTCGCACGGCTATCACTTTCGCTATCCGGAGATCGAGATTGCTTTTCGGGGGATTTTCGGGGACTGACCGCTTGTCACGCGCCACGGCGTAATCACGAAGATCACTAAGGCACAAAGATCACAAAGTCTTTGTGGTCTTAGTGATCTTGGTGCACTCCGTGATTGGCCGTCGGCCGTGCTTCAAATGATGTTCGGCGCGCCGGCGCGGAAGTCGCCGCCCAGCACCTGCACGGAATCGCCGCCCAGCCAGGAATCGATCGCCTTCGCGTAGACTGCGCGGAAGTCGGTCTCGTAGTGGACGTCCTGTCCGCCGTTCTCGAGCGTGGGATTGTCGGCCGCGATGCGAAGGTTTGGCGCCGTGCCATAGATGCCGCCACGGACGGCGCCGCCCATCACGAACATCACGCTCGCCGCGCCGTGATCCGTGCCCGCGCTCGCGTTCTCGTTGATGCGCCGCCCGAATTCAGAGAACTGCAGGATCATCGTGTCGCCGAACAGTCCCTGCCGCGTCAGGTCGTTGTAAAAGGCGAGCAAGCCGTCGTTCAGGGTGCCCATCAGCTGCGCGTACGCGCCATTCGCCTGGTTCGTGTTCTGCCCCGAGTGCGTGTCGTACCCGCCGGTCTGGACGAAGAACACGCGCGTACCGACGCCGGTCACCATCGCGCCTGCCACAGCCTGGAGCGCCTGGCCGAGGCCGTTATTCGGATACTTGACCGCGGGCTGGTACGTGCCGACCTGCGCGACACGATCGAGCGTGGCGAACGCCTGCTGCGCGGTGCCGTTCACGAACGCCAGGTGCGGCATGTCGACCGGCACGTGCGACGCGATCCGCGTGGCGCTCTGACGCGCGAACACCGCTTCGGCGCCGGAATTCGGGCTCGAGAACGCGTAGCCCGAGACGCTGGGAATCGCCGCGACGCCGACCCGGTTCGCCTGCAGCAGGTGCGGCACATCCCTGGTCGTCGACCAGCCGATCAGCGGATCGACAGGCGACGGAATCGTGTCGAGATACCGCCCGAGCCATCCGGGGCCCTGCGTATTGTTCGTGTTGGCGGTGGACCAGACGTCAGTCCCCTGGAAATGCGAGCGGCTCGAGTTCTCGTAGCCCGTACGCTGAACCAGCGCCAGCCGGCCCGCGTCGAAGATCGTCTTGAGGCCGCTCAGGCGGGGATTCAGGCCGAGGGCGCTCCCGCCGCGGTCCGTCCCGATCTGCAGTACATTG
>WNGL01001399.1_pt1 | contig 32206 bp, 34 predicted proteins | sample 5400591 | NCBI WGS metagenome assembly WNGL01 (sample SAMN13153377, study PRJNA577476) | soil metagenome | isolation source: 80 cm soil or saprolite under Garry oak tree replicate 1 | place: USA:California | collected 2016-06-15
CAACGGGGACGGTAAGGCGGACATTCTTTGGCAAAACAGTTCTACTGGGCAGCGCTTGATCTGGCTCATGAACGGCACCACGCGTACCTCCGCTGTGAGTTTGGGATTCGTGGCGACATCGTGGAGCATCAGAAATTATTGACCGCCAGCACCACTGACATGTTACGCGTACGCGCGCGCGCGCTGCCTTACAGAAATTGATGGCGATTGCTCGGGGGTGCGCTTTTCCGAATTGGCATCGCCGTTCCAGACCCCCAGCGCATCGGAGAGAGTTAAGGCTTGACAGATTGACCGAATTTTTTCACAACTCGGCGTCGTTAAACGGATCTGAATCAGGCGGAGGACATTTTCCCCGCTAGGTTTTTCGCCCCTTCCGGACCCGCAATCGCAGAATCAACTCAGCGGGGAAAAGGAAATGGAAGGAAAACCATGAATCCATTACTCAAATTCAAAACATCAACTCTGTTTCTGATTCCGCTGGTTCTCGTCTGTTTTGCGCTCTTGCCAAGGGCACAAGCAGTGACGCCGGAACTGCTGCCGGCGCCGGCACCGGACGGAGGCTATCCAGGCTTCAACACGGCTGAGGGGTTTAATGCCTTGCTAAGCCTTACCAGTGGCCAACTCAATACGGCTTTCGGCTTTGCCGCGCTCAAGTCCGACACCACCGGCGGCTTCAACACGGCCGTAGGCGGTCAGGCTCTCAAGTCTAACACCGGCAGCGGTAACACAGCGGTAGGTGCTAATGCTCTTGTCAGCAACATCTCGGGCTCCGAGAACGTGGCCGTTGGAATGGGAGCGCTTGCGGGCAACCTCATAGGCAGTGCCAACGTGGCCATGGGTTTCCAAGCGCTCAATGCCAACACCGCCTTTAACAACGTGGCTGTTGGCGATCAAGCGCTAAGATTCAACTCCACTGGTTTTTCCAACGTGGCTGTTGGGTCTGTAGCGCTAGTAAATAACACCACCGGCAATCGCAACACGGCCATCGGCGGCTCGGCGCTCGTGATCAACGACACTGGCGCGCTCAACACGGCCGTTGGTGTTGAAGCGCTCTTTAGCAACAACGGAACTAACAACATCGCTTTGGGCTTTAGAGCCGGTTCTAATCTCACCGCGGGCAATAATAATATCGATATCGGCAACGCCGGTGTTGCTGCCGAGTCCGCCACTATCCGCATCGGATCATTTCAGACAAGAACTTTCATCGCCGGGATTCGCGGGAGGACAACGGGATTCGCAAATGCCGTACCGGTCCTAATAGACACTGCTGGTCAGCTTGGCACGGCCAGTTCCTCGCGCCGGTTCAAGAACGACATCAAATCGATGGACGAAGCCAGCGAAGCCATCCTGGCACTCAAGCCAGTGACGTTTCACTACAAGAGCGACAGCACTGGCACACCGCAATTTGGTCTCATTGCCGAAGAAGTGGCCGCGGTGAATCCGGACCTAGTCGTGCGAGACGATCAGGGCCAAATCTATACCGTGCGCTACGATGCGGTGAACGCGATGTTGCTCAACGAGTTTCTCAAAGAGCATCGCAAAGTGCAGGAACAAGAAGCGAGGATTACCCAACTAAATTCGACCGTTGAAAAGCAGCAAGCGACGATCGCGCAACAGCAGAAAGATTCGCAGTCAACTGCCGCGGAGCAGCAGAGGGAAATTAAAGCCCTCACCGCAAGCCTCAAAGAGCAAGCAGCGCAAATCCAGAAAGTGAGCGCACAGATTGAGCTTCAAAGCGTGCCACCATCAACGGTTGTCAACAATCCGTAAAGCTACAGTAACGGTACGGGCGGTTCACCGAACCGCCTAGGGGGCGATTGAGTCAATCGCCCCTACCTGCGCATGGTTCAGTGCGACAAGCCGCGCTCGCCGAGCCAGGGGAAATGCCGGCGGATGCGCGCGACGCGTTTAAGTCCGAATGGCTCAATAGCTTTGCTTTGAATGTGCGTGATGGCTTCGTCCACTGAATCGGTGGCGTAGGTCAGGCTTAGATCGGAAGCGCTAATCGTTCCTCGCTGCGCCATTTTATCGATGAAACCGATCAGTTCCTTCCAGTAATCGGTTCCCATGATCACGATCGGGAAGTTTTTGATCTTCCCGGTTTGAATGAGCGTGACCGCCTCGAATAACTCATCGAGCGTGCCTGCGCCGCCAGGCATGACAACAAAGGCATACGAATACTTCACCAGGAGCGCTTTGCGGACGAAGAAGTAATGCATCCGCACGCAGCGATCGAGGTAAGCGTTTGCGGCTTGCTCGGACGCAAGCTCGATATTGCAGCCAACGGAGCGGCCGCCGACTTCTTTCGCGCCGCGGTTTGCCGCTTCCATGATGCCGGGACCGCCACCAGTCATCACTGTGAATCCGAGACGTGCAATGGCCGCGCCCATTTTTCGAGCTAACTCGTAATGCGGATCGTCGGGTTTGATGCGAGACGAGCCGAAAACAGTTACGCATGGACCAACGAAATGGAGAGTTCGAAAGCCTCGCAAAAAATCGCGCATCACGCGCAAGAGGGTGAAAAACTCGGCGAAACGGGAGCGCGCTCCCTCGAGGAAAATTTGATCCGCGCGTCCTGAAGACGTGGCGGAATTGGAAGGGTCTAGCGGTCGCATTATCGTTCTCTGTTCTCGATACGCTGAAGCGCAGAGTGCAAACGATCTAGAAATGGCATTTGTGCCGGATTCATTTTTCGCCGCGCGGTTTCCTCCGCGAAAAATTCTGCCCGATCGATCTCCGGAAACTGCTTCACTTTGCCTGAGCGCGGCGGCCATTCTATTTCGAACGTGTTCGATTTGAGTTGGAAAGACTCAGGCAAATCGCCTTCAAAAGCCCAGGAGTGAACGGTCTTGCCGCCACGTTGCTTGATCGATCCAAGCTCAATCCAACTCCCGTGCGGCCGGATTCCGAGTTCTTCTTCAAATTCGATTTGCGCGCGTGCAAGCAAATCTTCGCCAGGCAGGGCTTCACCTTTCGGGATTGTCCACGCGCCCTCGTCTTTCCGGGCAAAGAATGGTCCGCCGGGATGGACAAGCAGCACTTCCAACGCGTCGCCTTTGCAGCGAAACATCAGTAGTCCCCCGCTGACGCGACTTCGCGAAGATTTCCTCGCGCGGTCTGGCGACAAAGGACTGCGAATCACGTTCCTTCTGGCCGTGGGCGCTCTCCGCCGGCAATGGATTCACGCATCGAAGTATCTGCCTGAACATTTTTCATTCGCACGTAATCCATTATCCCGAGGTTCCCTGAGCGGAATGCGTCCGCCATCGCTTGCGGCACGAGTGCTTCGGCCTCGACCACTTTTGCCCGCATCTCTTGCGTCCTGGCACGCATCTCTTGCTCTACGGCCACCGCGGCTGCCCTACGCACCTCGGCTTTCGCTTGCGCGACGCGCTTGTCTGCCTCGGCCTGTTCGGTCTGCAATTTCGCGCCGATATTATCGCCGACATCCACGTCGGCAATGTCGATGGACAGAATTTCAAACGCTGTATTGCTGTCGAGCCCTTTGGCGAGCACCGTCTTTGAAATCCGATCCGGGTTTTCCAGCACTTCCTTGTAGGAATGGGCGGAACCAATTGCGCTCACGATGCCTTCGCCGACGCGGGCGATGATCGTTTCTTCAGTCGCGCCACCAACGAAGCGATCGAGATGCGAACGCACCGTAACGCGCGCTTTCACTTTTACGCCGATGCCATCCTGCGCGACGCCATCAATCGTTGTGCGGCCCATGGCAGGATTAGGCGCGTCAATGACCTTGGGATTAATGCTTGTGCGCACGGCTTCGAGCACCGTCTTGCCGGTGCCTTTTGTGGCCAGGTCGATAGCACAGGCCCGGTTGAAATCGAGCGAAATGCCTGCCTTATCAGCGGCGATTAAGGCTAGAACCACATGGCTGACGTCGCCGCCTGCCAGATAATGTGCTTCCAGTGGATCGCTGCGGACATCCAGACCAGCTTTCACTGCCGTGATGCGATTATCGACAATCAAGCCGACTGGGACTTTTCGCAGTCGCATCCCAACCATTTTGCCGAGACTGACCGGGGCATTTGCGATGCGTGCCCGGAGCCAAAGGCCGAAAAAATTAAAGAGAACGATCGCCAGCACAAACGCCAACAGCGCAAGCACTGCGATACCGATCAGATAAAGCGATTCCATAGCGCTCGAATCTTATCGGAAGCGCAACAGCGCGCAAAGGTCTAATTGCTAACGGTAGCGACGCCGCGCTGCGGCGTCCGGACAGCGCAGCGCGCTGTCCCTACCGGCCGAGAGCATGTTCGCGCGGTCGCAACGAGCCACTTTATGAGATCAAAAAAGTGCTCGGGGCGGGACTTGAACCCGCATGCCTTTCGGCATACGCCCCTCAAACGTACGTGTCTGCCATTCCACCACCCGAGCCTTTTGCGAGCGAGCGTCAAAACTTTCCGCAGACCGGGGCGGCTGGCAAGTCTCTTTGCTCTTTCTTACTCGTGTTCTTGCTCGCCTGCCGCGCGAATAATGGTAGGGTCGGCGCGCTGCGCTGTCCGGACGCCGCAACGCGGCGTCCCTACCCTTCCACGGTACGAACGGACGCGAATGAAATCCGCATGATCTGCGATTAACTTCTCGAACCGAGCATGAGCATGATCACGGCAACAAGCACGAACCAAGAATGGGTCAAAGTCGATCTTCATATCCATACGCTGGATGATCCTAAAGACGCGGTCGATTATTCCCCGCACGAATTGCTGGAACGCGCGCGCGCTCTCGGATTTCGCGTTCTCGCGATCACGCTGCATGACGCGGTCTTCGATCGACAAGAAGTGTTCGCCGATGCGGCAGCAATGGGCATTCTCCTTATTCCCGCGGCAGAGGTGCGCCTGTGCGGCGCCCATGTCCTTGTGCTCTATGTGACTGGCGAAGAGATTGCCAGGCTGAAGGATTTTGATGATCTGCGGGAACTGCGAGCGCGACGTGGCAGCTCCGTTTTCATCATTGCGCCGCATCCGTTCTACGTTTTTGGCAGCTCAATTGGCGCCCGGCTGTTGGAAGAAATAGATTGTTTCGATGCGATTGAGCTTTGCCATTTTCACAAGGGTCTCTTCAACCCAAATCGACGGGCGGCAAAAGTGGCGACGCGCTTTAACAAACCGTTGGTCGCCACATCCGATGCACACCGGCTGCACGCGTTTGGACGCCATTACACGAGCATCCCAAAGCCGCCGGAGCTGACAGTCGAGAGCGTATTCACTGCGCTACGAACCGGGCCGGTTAGACTGACCAGTCCTCCCGCTAGCTTGGTCGATCTTGTGAGCACGGCGTATTTTATTTTCCTCGCACACCCGTTCCGACGACGCCGAAAACGCCGACGGCTCATCAGCAGCTCCTTGGATTCTTGCGCCCTGCGTTAACCATTCGTTGGCAAGAGGTCGTAAATTGCTCCCCAATCGTCAGACCCAACTCGCTGCGTTGTATTTTCCCATGGTCGGCTGCTCGATGGGTAATTCGTCATTTCGTCCCGGCCCCAGAAAATGTAACGGACCCGTAACGCCTGCGCGGCTTCGCGCCAGCCGCTATCTCCCCGCATCAATGTCGATAGCAAGGCGGATTCGTTGTCGTAATTGATGCCTTCTGTCCAGAGGTGGCCCGCATAACCCAGGACAACTTTTCGGCCTTGGAGCAACAGTGGGTGGTTGTAGGTCGGATAGGCGGCGAAACGAGCCTCGACCGGCAAAGCTCGAACCGCCAGTCCAACCGCATCGAGCCGGGCCCGATCAATCAATTCAAAGCCGGGATGCCCGGCAGCGAGTCCGCCTAGCAGGCTAATAAATCCGGAACTAAAGAGTACGATGCAAAGTGCCACCCGCTCCGGAAAGTCCCAACGGGCGATGAGGTCCCTCCACAGAAACGGGAGGACAAGAAAGTAACCCCAAATCATCAACTTCAAGTTGTCCCATCCCCATTCTGCGAACTTGAAGAGCATCCCGGCGAGAAAAATAGCAATGGCTGCTGTGAGAAATGTGATTTCTTCAGGGAGCTTCTTGTTCCAAGTTGGGCCGCCATGACGAACGTGCCATACAGACCAGGCAAGCAAGCTCAGGCCAAGCGCGAGAAATACGTCAGGCTGCCATTTTGGTCCCCTTACAGCAATGCGCCAGAAGGCCAGGCCAAACGTGAGGGCCGCTATCGTCGCGAAAAGTTCAAATTTCCAGTAATCGCCAGATTTGTACGCGCGCAAGCCGCACATGGCGAGGAGGACGAGTATCAGTGGGAACCAAAGGCCAAAGTTTACAAGCCAAAATTCCAACCCCGAGCCGCGTCCCATGTCGTGATCATGGAGCACCCAGCCGGGGTCCCATTGCACCATGGAGCTGGCATGAAAGTTATCGCTAACGAGTGCGACGAAGAAAGTGGCGGGTAGCAGCGCCGCGCCCATTAAGATTGCCACGTGTTTGCGAATGGCGGAGTCGCCACAAACAAATAAAGAAACGAGCACAGCCGAAAGCGCGATGAAAGTGTGTACGTGAAACAACGGCATGGAAGCGTACAACGAGAGCTCAACCCAAAAAGGCAGAGGCCCGGAATGTCGATCCTGCGCATTTTCGCGGAAAAATTTTGCGCGCCAGTGCCAGAGCAAAAGTAGGCCTGCTGGAATTGCGTAAAGCAAACCGCGCTGCGTCACAAACATGGTTAGCGCAATGCTCTTCCACGCAATGGTTTTTTCACCCTGATAGTCGAGAAACTTGAGTGTCTTGAAAAATTGGAAGCCGGCTGCACCGCCGTTAAACAGAAAACCGGCGACGCCGAATGTACCGGCCCAACGAAAAAAAGCGTAGAAGGTGGCAAGGGACGCAATCAATCCAGTCCAAACTAAGCCGCGGATCAGATCGATATGGACCAGGCAGAGCAAAGCGTTGAACAAATCGATTCCGGCCGGATACCTTAGCTTGCCAAAAACATAGATCGGGCTATCCGGCCACAGCGCGATGCCGTTCACGAAATTTCTTATCAGTGTGATGTGCAGGGAAAGATCGCCCAAGTTATACGGCGACTGAATTTTCAATTCGTTTCCGTCGATGTAGAGAAGCCAGCAAAACGAGCGCACTGCGAACACCGCGAACCAGATTGCCATCGCCCAAAACCAAATATGACGATAGCGCCAGAGTGGCGATGAAACCTGCTTCTGCGCATCTGCGTCTGTTTGCCGCTGTCCAGACTCTGTGGATTTTTGTTCTCCTACCGGAGAATTGGCGACCGGCTCTCGAACAACTGCGTCAAAAGTTCCGAGATAAGCAGCCACAGCGAACGCCGCGCCGGATATCAGTGCAAGGAGCGCACTCAATCTGGTCAAACCGTTCCCGGCCATTGCCAAAAGAAGGCCGCAAACAGCCGACAAATTGACAAAGATCAGGCCGGCCGAGAGCCATTTCATCGAAATGAGCAATGGCTAGCCCGATCCCTTGCCTGCAAAATCCGGCGAGCGACCTGGGAAAAATTCTCTGAAAATCTTCGCGCTCAGATAAAGCTTCGACGGGTCCTGATAATTACGAATCGTCAGCGTGTCGGTGTAATAAGCATTTTTCAGCTTCGATTCGACCTCTTTGATTTTGTCCTGCTCCACGAGGAGGAAATCGGCATCAAGGATTTTCGGCATGTTGCCATGCTCATAGTAGCCGACATTTGGAAAATCGCCGAGAATCCATGGAAGGGGATAAACGCTCGACCGAATCAAATGCCCGGTCAGTTGATAGTAGACCGGATTGCGTTTTGCCAATTGCAACAGCGGCTTGGTTAATTTGTAGATGTCATTGTAAGTCTGAACATACACGTAGGGCTCAGTATCGGTGGTGCAACGGAAATAGTTCAGCCAGATTGTAGATCCCAGCGAAACGCACAAAAAAGGGGCTGACACAACATATGTTGCACGAAGAAATCTGGGAGGAATAAGCAGGACCGCCGCGCCAAACGTAAATAGGAAAGGCCAGATAAAGCTGATGATGCACCACGGCGTCTTGTAGTTAACATAGCTGTACGCAACTAGGGTGCCGATGCTGTAAATGGCGAGGTAACGCAGACTGAAATTCTTGAAGCTCTGGCAGAACAAACAGAGAACAATGCCGGCAAGCGCTGGCAATTCGTAACCTAGGTAATCGGCCCTTCCTTTTTCAAAAGACGGCGCCATTAATTTCAGCCAGTAGTACCACGGTTTTTCATGACCGTGACCTTGCTCGCCGGTGGCAAACCAGGGTTTGTATGCCTGCCAAATTCCTTTTACGCCGCTCCAGTGAAAGAACGTTCCCGAGTAAAAGAAAACGATAATTGCGATCCCGACTCCACTGACTATGGCAAGATCGACATAGGTCCACGTTTGCCGGGCCGGCTTCGCGTCGGGGAGGGGATTGAGTTTGTTTGAGATCATCAGAGCCGGAATCGCAAGCGCCGCGCAGCCGAGATGGATGATGTAAGTCTCTTTGGACAGGATCATGCCAGCCACACCCATCCCGGCGTACCAGAGGTAGTTCGGCGTCCCAAATTTCCAGAGACCGAGCAGGCCGACGATAAACATCATTGAGAAAAGCACCAGCCAGACTTCGTGGATTGAATAGCGCCCGTAGAAAACGAAGGCGGGCGATACCGTCATGGCGAGCGCGGCCATTCGGCTGACCGTCCTTCCGACAAACGCCTCAAATTTCAGGGTGAACCAAACGCAGCCGATGCTCACCAGCACTACCGGTAAACGCAACGCCCAAACATTTCGACCAAACAAACTTTCCGAAAGCAGCAGAACATAAAAGTGAAGGGGGCCATGATAATTGGTGGGATCATATTTGTAGTAACCATTCTTGACCAGTTGATCGACAAACCAGCCGTTGATCCCTTCGTCAAAATGCGGCGGCTTGATGCCCAGCCAAAAAAAGCGCAGCAAAACAGCTAGCCCGAGGATCAGCCATGGCGTCCAGCCCGCTTCTGCAAACCGCGTTCTCCACGTTTCCAGTTGATCGCGGAGCAGCGGAAAATCTGCTAACGCGCTTTCTTCCGTTTTGATTTCAGTTTTCAGAATTTCTCTCAAAGGCGCACAAAGATTCGCAACGTTCGACCATCAGACCTTTCTTGCGGAGCTCATGCGCGAGCACCACTTGTTATGAATCACAAAGGCAGCATCAAGTATCTGCTTCGGAAATTCATTTTCGGTCAGCCGTTGACCTTTGTTACCGTCATGTCTTTTGCGTGACCGGTGATGCTTGACGTCTGCTGTGTCGCTGCTAGTACGCGCTGCAATGCGCATTCTGGTGACGGGCGGCTGCGGCTTCATAGGGAGCAACTTCATTCGGTATATTTTGCAGCATTACAAGCCCGCGTACGTGACCAATGTCGATGTGCTTACTTACGCGGGCAATCTCGCCAACCTCGCCGGCGTGGTCGAAGAACATGGCGAACGCTACGAGTTTTTCAAAGCCGATATCGCCAACGCCGACCAGATGGACGCGCTTATGACTGAGCATCAATTTTACGCGGTCATCAATTTTGCCGCCGAATCGCACGTTGATCGTAGCATCAATTCACCGCTTAATTTCATTCACACGAACGTTGTCGGCACGAGTGTGCTGCTCGATTGCGCGCGCCGCCACGGAGTGCAGCGCTTCGTTCAAATTTCGACAGATGAGGTCTATGGCTCGCTCGGCGCCACTGGCAAATTCACCGAGCAATCGCCCCTCGATCCGAGTTCACCGTATTCGGCTAGCAAAGCCGGCGCCGATCTTCTGGCGCTCGCCTCGTTCAAGACGTACGGCCAGGACCTGCTGGTGACTCGTTGTTCGAATAACTACGGTCCCTACCAATTCCCGGAAAAACTGATTCCGCTCATGATCATCAAAGCGATGCGCGACGAAGCGCTCCCGGTCTATGGCGACGGTATGAACGTGCGCGACTGGATCCACGTGACCGATCATTGCGCCGCCATTGTGGCCGCGCTTTTCGAGGGTGAAGCGGGATCGGTTTACAACTTTGGCGGCGACGGCGAGATGGTAAATCTCGATGTTGTGAAACTGATTCTCGATAAACTGGGCAAACCGCAGAGTCTCATTTCGTTCGTGACTGACAGACCCGGGCACGACCGCCGGTACGCGATCGATTCCTCGTTTGCCGAAGGGAAATTAAACTGGAAACCGCGCCGCACTTTCAAAGAAGGCCTCGAGGAAACTATTCAATGGTACATCGACAATCAATCCTGGTGGCAACCATTGCTCGAGCGCACGGGACGATATTGAACTGTAGCGGCGATCTCTGATCGTCGCTTGATAAAACCGGCGGTCAGAGACCGCCGCTATAGAAGGATGAAAATTGTCGTCATTGGCTCGGCTGGCCGGCTCGGAGCGGCGCTTACGCGCGAATATCAGAACAAATTCGCAGTCACCGGCTTCAATCACGCGCAGCTCGATCTCTCGGATTTTGATGTAATTCGCGAGAAGCTTCGTAGGACGGCTTTCGATGTCCTGATTAACGCCGCCGCGTTCACCAATGTCGATCTTTGCGAGACGGAGCGCGATCAGGCTTTTCGCATCAATGCAGAGGCGCCGCGCGTGCTCGCCGAAATTTGCCGCGAGAAGAACGCGAAGCTTATTCACTTCAGCACGGATTACGTTTTCGATGGTGAGAAGCGCAAGCCGTACACGGAAGAAGATGAAGCGAAACCGATCAGTGTTTACGGCGACTCCAAGCTGGCCGGCGAAAAGAACGTGCTCGCCGCGCAAGGCGGCCATTTGATCGTGCGCGTCTCGTGGGTGTTTGGTCCGGACCGGCCGAGTTTCATCGATGCGATGATCAAACGCGCTCGCGAAGAGGAGTATATCGAGGCGATCGCGGACAAATTTTCCACGCCTACTTACACGTTGGATATCGCTGAAATGCTGCCGCGTTTTTTTAATGGCAACGTCGAAGGCGGTATTCTGCATTTCGCCAACGCCGGCGAATGCAGTTGGCAGGAATACGCGCAATGGGCGCTTGACTGCTGCCAGGCATTCAGCGTGCTGGTCAAAGCGAAAACGGTCGGCGCTGTGAAATTGAAAGACATGACCCGCTGGGTGGCGCGTAGGCCAGCTTATTCGGTCCTTTCAACCGCAAAATATACCAAGCTGACTAGTGCATCACCGCGGCCTTGGCGCGATGCCGTTGCTGACTATATTAGGCGCTCCTATTGTAAAGAATGAGAGCTCAGATCTTCGTCTTCGCGTTATCGATCGTTATTTGCGGCAAGGCACAGGCCGAATTGAAGTGGGAGCAGACCACGATCGAATTGCGTCCAACGCCTGCCGCCAAACAGGCGATCGGGCATTTCAAATATCAGAACATGGGCGACAAATCCGTCCACCTTAAATCGGTGCGTACCTCGTGCGGTTGCACGGCTGCGCAAACTCAGAAGGACGAAGTGCCGCCCGGAGACAAAGGGGAGATCACGGCCACCTTTAACATTGGCGATCGTACCGGGACGCAAGTGAAGACGGTGACGGTGGAAACCGACGATCCGGCGAGCACCACCACCGTATTGACTTTGAAGGCGGTCATTCCCCAGCAACTGGCGATCACGCCTACGTTCGTGTTTTGGCAACAAGGTGAAGCGCCTAATCGCAAGACGATCGGGGTGAGCGCAGCCAAAGATTTTCCGGTGAAACATTTGAAGGTCGCTTCATCGAGTCCGGATTTTGAGGCGAAGGTTTCAGAAGCAGGCAACGGCCAGTTCAAAATCAGTGTTCAACCCAAGGACACGAAGCAGCCCATCGCTGCGACCTTGACGATTCAACCGGAAGGTTCGCCGAAGACATTTTACGCCACTGCGCGCGTCACTACGGCGCCGGCCATCAATAGCCGGTGAAGTCTGCACTGGTCTGCCAGACGCTCGTTCTCGCGGCGCTTGCGCTTGTTCCCGGAATCGGGGAGGCGCTCTATTTTCACGACAAAATTTCGTGGCGCTCCTCTATTCCGGCGTCGGAAATGGTCAGCGTGGAACAGGCGCGCGCGTGGGGCGACAGTGCCATCTGGGTCGATGCGCGCCCGGACGAAGATTTCGCGCACGATCATGTGCCCGGAGCTTTCTCCTTGAACGAGGACCGCTGGAATGCGCTGCTGCCGCAGTTTCTGGCGGCGTGGTCGCCGGCGAAAAGGGTTGTGGTTTATTGCAGCAGCCTGAACTGCAATGCCAGTCGCGAAGTCGCGCGCCGTTTGCGTGACGAGGCGCAACTCAAAAACGTCTTCGTCCTTGAAGGTGGCTGGGAAGAATGGCTCAAGAAGAAGTGACGAGTGATGAGTAACCAGTGACGAGCGCCACATTCAACCTCAAACCTCAAACTTCGAACATCCTCTGGCGTATTGTCGATCTTATCGTCGGCGGAATTTTCATCTATGCGGGCGCGCTCAAAATGTTCGATCCAGTTCGATTCGCCAGCGACATTGATAATTACAAAATTCTTCCATGGACGATCGGCGTCGCACTGGCGTTTTATGTGCCCTGGCTGGAAATTTTCTGCGGCATCGCGCTTGTGCTCAGATTCCTCTATCGCGGAGGATTGTCGATCTTGACCGCGCTGGTTCTAGTCTTCACGCTCGCGACTGTCGCTGCGAAAGTTCGTGGCCTCGATATCACCTGCGGCTGTTTCGGTCACGCCAGCCAACATTGGAGTTTCCCCGCTCACATCGCGACCAATCTCGCAATTCTCGCCGCCCTGCTCGCGCTTTGTTTTCAAGCTGCAGCTAAACGAAAAGCTGCTCATTAGCGGTCCAGAGATCCACCTCGTGGACGCGCGGAGTCCATTTGGTCTGCGAATACTCGATGGAGTGCGGCGCGCTTCACATCATGAAATGGTTACTCGCTTTCTTGAAAGGCCAGTGGCTGAAGCATCCAATGCATCCGATCGTTGTGCACGTGCCAATGGCGATGTGGCCAAGCGCGCTCATCTTCGATCTGCTCTCGCGATGGAACGGTAATGCCATGGTGCGCTTGTCCTTTTACGCGATCATTTTCGGATTGATGGCGTCGTTGCTGGCTGTGCCGACCGGCGTGGTCGATTGGAGCGGCGTTAAGAAGGAAAACCCTGCGTGGAAAATCGGGTTGTATCACATGATCCTGAATCTGGCGGTGGCCGTGTTGTTTGCGATCAACCTCGGCCTGCGCGTGCAAACGTTTCGCCAAGCCACTGTTATTGAAGGCGCGCCGCTGGTGCTGTCGATTGTTGGCACCGTGTTGTTAATCGGTTCGGCCTATCTTGGTGGGCTGATGACTTACAATTACGGCATCAGCGTCGCGCGAATGTCGAAAAAGAAATGGCGCAGAATCGCCGAGGTAGGCGGCGCCAATCTTCCACCGGAGTAGGATCGACATGCTGAAAGATTTTCTCGAAGGCAAACCGTTGCGACATCCGCTGCATCCGCTCCTGGTTCATTTTCCGATTGGGCTGTTTATCCTGAGTCTCTTGCTCGATCTGGCGAGCTTCGCGTTCCGATCGACGCCGGACCTTGTTCGTGGCGCCTTTTACGCCATGCTGCTGGGAATTATCATGGCGCTCATCGCTGCAGTGCCTGGGTTCGTCGATTACACCGACATCCGCGGCGATCATCCGGGGAGACGCACTGCGACAGCGCATTTGACTTTAAATCTGATCGTCGTCGGACTCTACGGAATTAATTTGGGCGTGCGCTCTTCCTCGCTCAACGAATTGCAAACGCCCATCGGTCCCCTTGTACTTTCACTGATCGGCATCGTGCTTCTGTCTGCATCTGGATATCTGGGCGGCCGCCTTGTTTATGCGGAAGGCATTAGCGTCGGCCGTCATAAACGGCGAACGCCAACACCAGTGCAGACGCTGCATTTTACGGCGCGTGAAAACGGCGAGTTCGCTTTTGTTCCGATTCCGGAGGCGGAACGCCTCGGCGAAAAGGAAACTTTGCGCATGCAAATTAATGGTGAGGTAATAACGATCGCGAAGATCGATAATCAGCTTTACGCCTTCCAAGAATTTTGCACCCACCGCTTCGGCCCGCTCTCCGAGGGCGATTTAGAAGGCTTCAACGTGCAGTGTCCATGGCACAACTCCGGTTTCGACGTGCGCACGGGCAAAGTGACTCATGGCCCGGCCAAAGTGGATTTGAAAACGTTTAAAGTCGAGACGCGCGACGGCAAAATCTGCATCGCCGTGCCGCGCGCCACGGAGAAATCCTAATGATCAGGAAACTGAAATCCGGTAAGTACCGGCTGTATTCCCGCAAGAAAGATCCGAAGACCGGGAAACGAAGGAATCTCGGCACGTTCAAGACGAAAGCTGCGGCGAAGGAGCACGAAAAAGCAGTGCAGTATTTTAAACAGCATTGACTCATTTGGCAGCGGCGTTAAAACAGCGACAGAAGGGAGATCAATCCATCATGTACATCCTGATTCGTCATAAAGTCACTGACTTTGCCAAGTGGAAATCGGTTTACCACGAGCATCTTCCCGCACGGCAGAAGGCTGGGCTGAAAGAGGTTCATCTGTTGCGCAACACCGAGAATCCGAATGAAGTGATTCTGCTCTTTTCAGTGGAAGATCTTGACAAGGCCCAAGCATTCGCCGCCTCAGATGATCTGCGCCAGGCAATGCAACGGGCGGGAGTGAGCGACAAGCCGGACGTTTATTTTCTCGAGTAGTCGCGGTGCACAGAGCAGTAAATTTTGTCGTCTTGATTAGGTGTCGGAAAAGGCGCCACAATACTTTTCCAAGGAGGCAAATGAATCTCCGGCTGCTGCTCGTATACTTGCTTGGTCTGGCTCTCTTTGTGCCGGTGGGCTGCGGGCCCAAACCAAAGAGCCAGATTGCTGGCGAACCGCGCGCAGAGCAATCGCCTTTATCACCGGCGATCACGAGCCCCGCGTCACAGCCAAGTTTGTCACCGTCAGGCAGTGAATCACCGATGGCAAAAGCCGAGCAGAGTCCCGCTGTCGATCTATCGAAGCTGGAGAACAGCGTCCGTCCCTCTGTGATTTGGGTCAGTGTCTTTGATTCGTCGGGCAAGTCGCTGCGAACACAAACCGGCTTTTTTATTTCGGCCGATGGCAAACTGGTCACCACCGCACGCGCAACTGAAAAGGGGATCAACGCCGTCGCTAAAACGGCTGATGGCGGAATTTACAACGTGAGCGGGATCCTTAGTGTTTCGACAGCGCTCGATCTTGCGATCCTTCAAGCTGATGTAAAACGGGCGCCATTTCTAGCGCTCAACCCGAATGTGAATCTGCCGATTGGTACGCGGGTTGCAGTCGTGGGAAGCGGATTGGCCGGAAGTGATGGAGCGGCTCGTGAAGCCATAATTTCAACGGAAGAGTCTGACCGTTTGGAGATCGCAGCAGCGGTTTCTCCCAACTCGATCGGGTCACCCGTGGTGGATACCGACGGGAAAGGTGTCGGTATCATCGTGTCGGTGGGCGAAAAAGCCGTGGTCCGGCTGTCGAGCAGCATCCAGGAGTTGCTCTCCAAAATTGAAGCCAATGCTGTGGCTAAATGGCCGGGAATCGCTGAAGCCCGCGCCACGCCGAAGGCAACACCCACGGCGAAACCGCGTTTGGTCTATGCGCCTGCGCCGAGCTTTCCGCCGGAAGTTTCAGGATCGCGCGTCTCAGGCTCGGGTCAATTTCGGCTGACCTTCGACGGGAAGGGTAACGTGACGAACGTCCAGGCCGTCCAATCGACAGGGAACAAATTCTTCGATCAAGCGGCGATCAATACCTTGCGGCAATGGAAATCTGCGCCCGGCCGAGAAGGCGCCGTGACGGTGCCGGTCACGTTCCAAAGCAGGTGAGAGCTGAAACTGCTGTGGGTTTTCGGATAAAATCCGGCTGGGCAGCGGTGGTTTCGCTTACGGGTTCGGTTGATTCCCCTCAGTTGTGCGATAACCGGCTGATCGATTTGTACGATTCGCGGTTTCCTGAGACCCGACAACCGTATCATGCCGCGATGGGAAAACTCGAAACGGACACGAGAAAAGTAAACTGGCGCGTGCGCATGGTACGATGCATTGCGCAACAGTAGATTGCGACACTTCTCACCGGTTATCGGCAAAGAGGTTATCGGATCATGCGCGCTGTGCTTGTAGTGGGAAACCGGATCGATCCCGCTTCAATCGCCAATCCGCACATTCGCGCGCACGCGTTCGAGGCCAGTTATTTCGCTCAGTAATCGAGGAGGCCTTGCATGCGCACCGGATCCGTACGGACGTTCTCATCAAGAGCGATATTTATGCCAAAGCTACTGTGCAACTGAAAAAATCGAGCAAGGACCTCAACCATATGATGCAAAATTTTGGCCGATCTACCGAGGGGCGTGGCGGGTAGAACAGAAGCTCGCCGCGCTCGCTGCGTGGTTGGCGTTTTGTTAGTGGAGAGCTATGAACATGAGCAAGAAAAGAGAGCCTTTGATTTGAAGCGATGAAAATACGCGCAGCAACCGAAGCGGATCGCGACGTAATCTGGAAGATTTTTCATGAGATTGTCGCCGCTGGCGATACTTACGCGTTCGATCCGAAAATGTCCCGTGAGCAGGCGCTCGCTTATTGCTTTCGCGCCGATGCGCATACTTACGTTGCCGAACTTGATCGGCAATCTGTAGGGGAAGCCGTTGGCTTCCCAGGGGCGGCAACGCCGTCCCCCGGAGGAGGCACAAAAGCTCGGGTCATCGTTGGCGCCTACATTTTGCGAGCTAACCAGGCTGGCGGCGGTTCTCATGTCGCCAACGCCGCCTTTATGGTGGCGTCAGATGCACAAGGCTCGGGAGTCGGACGAGGAATGGCCCAGCATTGTCTGAGCGAGGCCCGTCGAATGGGCTTTCGCGCCATGCAATTCAATTTTGTGGTTTCTACGAACACGCCGGCAATCCATCTTTGGGAGCAGCTCGGTTTCAAGATCGTTGGCACTTTGCCGGGCGCGTTCCGCCATCTTGAGAAAGGATATGTTGATGTTTACGTCATGTACCGCTCGCTGCTGCCGTAACGCAAACAATCCTGTCTGCGTGGAAATACTTGCAGGCAGGATTGCCTGCATCACATGAAACAAGCATTGCAAAAGAACTGATTTCCTGCTGAACCTAGGCGTGAATGCAAACCGTGATTCAAGTCATCGCGAGCGGGCGCGGATCTTTGCGGGAAAAGATCATGACGGATCCGCAACTCCGGCGCTTCGATCTGATTCCCACTGAACACCAGCGCCCAGGCCGTCCGCACGGATGGGCGAAAATCCATAGCGAAGCCGCGCACGGCGCGATCAATCTGGAATGGCACGGACGCAGCAGGACTCTGATTTGTCGGGTCGTAACAAAATTGGGAAACAAGCCGAACTCAATCATTGGCGACTTTGTCGATTATCTGCTTGCCCGCCATCAAAGCCACATTCTATCGATTCACATCACGCGGCGGTGAACTCCACGCTTTTTCCGCCCTGATACACCCGTTAGCGAATTGGGACTCGATTCTCCGATTTGAATAAAGGCGGATCGCAATATGAAAGATCGGTATCAAGGCGAGCGAGCTTTTAATCGCAGAGTCTTTCTCAGGAGCGGCATCATTCTAGGTGGCGCAGCTTTGGCGGGAGCGGGACAGCTGCCTGGCGCGGAAAAGGAAAAGAAGGGGGAGGAAAAAGAAATCGAGGTTGGCCCGCCGGAAGATTTGATGCGCGAGCATGGCGTATTAAAGCGCGTGCTTCTGATTTACGGCGAGGCGTTGCGTCGTCTCAATGCGAAACAGGATTTTCCGCCGGACGCGTTGGCAGATGCCGCAGGAATTATTCGGAGCTTTGTCGAGGATTATCACGAAAAGCTCGAGGAAGATTTTCTTTTCCCGCGCTTCGAAAAAGCCAATCAACTCGTCGATCTGGTGAAAGTGCTCCGCACTCAGCATCAGGCTGGACGGCGCGTCACGGACATCACTTTGCGGTTCGCGAATTTGCAATCACTGAAGAACGAATCCGAGCGGGCGCAGCTCATCACTTCCATGCAACAGTTCATCCGCATGTACAATCCTCACGAAGCCCGCGAGGATACGGTTCTCTTCCCTGCTTTTCGCAAGATCGTTTCACCGCATGAGTTCGATTCTCTGGGCGAGGATTTCGAGAAGAAAGAAGATGAGCTATTCGGCGAGGATGGGTTCGAGAAGGTTGTGGACAAGGTAGCGGGTATTGAAAAGCGATTCGGCATTTACGATCTTGCGCAGTTCACGCCCAGGATTTAGGTCATGATGCGCCGTCTCTTTTCGACAAATGCGTCTGCGGCGACGGTTCTGGTGCGGCTGTTGACCGGCAGCGTTTTCTTGTCCGAGGGAATTCAGAAATTTCTTTATCCGGCGGAACTTGCGGCCGGGCGCTTTGCAAAAATCGGCATCCCGGCGCCGCAAATCATGGGACCGTTTGTTGGTGGATGCGAAGTTGTTTGTGGTGCGCTGTTGATCATCGGATTGCTAACCCGGCTCGCAGCGATTGTGCTGCTCATCGACATCAGTGTTGCAATTGTTTCGACCAAAGTCCCGGTGCTTCTCGGTGATGGCTTCTGGGGTTTCTCGCTGATGAAACTGCCACGCTATGGCTTCTGGAGCATGATGCACGAGGCGCGCACCGATTTTTCCATGTGGCTTGGACTTGTTTTTCTCCTCATCGTCGGGGCCGGGAAAAAGTGGTCGTTTGATGCGGCTGTCACCTCCCGAAACACCACGTGACTTTTTGCTGACGTTGTCGGAATCTGCCTCGGTGCTGGCAAACTAATCGCGGTCACCAGGTGGCGTGAGAGAACGCGAATATTGCATGTCGAATGCGCGCAGCGCCGCTGGAACAGTGTCGCCAAAGCCGGCGATGCCCTCCTCGATACTTGGACCCAGTAACGCGATAAAAGTGCGACCGCGAATGGAAAGCCGCGGATGACGTATCGCGACCGGACTGTTGGGATGCGCTGTGCAATAGCGTTCGATTTCCTGCATCGCCATCAATGTTTGATCGACAGTGTGCCGCCCGTTGTAAATTGTAGCGCCATTGTTCATTAACATTCCAAACGTGCGACGCGGCAACCTTGGATGTGCCTTTTCGATAAATGCGCGCCGGGCTGCTCAATCGAAAAAGCGCCGGGTTATTTTCTCAAGGAAGATAAATCCGGAGCCTACGGGGCTCGAACCCGCAACCTCCGCCGTGACAGGGCGGCGCTCTAACCAATTGAGCTAAGGCTCCTAGCGAAAAAAACTGTAGCGGCGGCTGTCCTCAGCCGCAAGCAACGTGACGCTGCATCCAGCATCTGCACGCGAGCAGCCGTAGTCCGCGGTCGCGGGTCTACGGCTTGTCGAGGAGCATGTGCCTGTATCTCGGCATGAAGAACAGGTACTTCCACTTTTTCCTGCAACGCGCGATGGACATCCTGGTTGAACATTTTTATAATGACGGCGTCGAACATTGCGAATGTGTCCGATAAAGCTATAATGGCACTTGGTTCGGCGGATTGACCCAAACCAGAATGAGCGACGAGCGCAGCGAAGGATTGCAGGGCGGGGAAGGGGACGCGGGTCCGGATAATCTTCTCGATTCATTTGATCGTGTGATCGCATCATTGCCTCCAGGCGATCCGACGCGACGCGAGCTTCTGGAGTTGCGCCCGCAAATTTACGACCAGCAGGAGACAATGGTCGACGCGCGCCGAATGATCGAAAAGCTTGAGGAAGTCATTAAGAAAGTGACGTCGCCCGCGAACCGGATCGGCACGTTTCTCGGCGCCACTTCGAAAGACACCGCGCATATTGTGGTGGGAGGCGCCGATTACTATTGCAATGTCGATCCGCGCATTCCGCTGGCAAAATTGAAAAAAGGCACACGCGTGCTCGTCAACGAGGCCTTCGTCATTGTCGGCGATCTCGGATTTGAGACAGCGGGACCGGTGACAAAAATCACAGAGATTCTGGGCAAGGATCGGTTGCGTGTTGGCTCGGAGCACGGATTGCACTCGATGGTGCTCCAGCGATCGGCCGATCTGGCACATTCCACCTTGAAATCCGGCGACGAGGTCCGCGTTGACTCGAATTACCGGATGGCGCTTGAGATGCTCTCCAGCACAAAATCTCAGGAGTATTACCTCGACAATGTGCCGGAGCTGCCATGGGAAAAGGTCGGTGGCCAGGAGACCGCGCTTCAAGCAATCAAGGACGCGATCGAGCTTCCGCTGTTGCATGTCGATCTTTTCAAGAAATTTCAGCACGCCACGCCGAAAGGTTTTTTGCTGTATGGTCCGCCGGGCTGCGGAAAGACGCTCATCGGCAAAGCGACCGCCTATAACTTGACCAGGCAACTCCGCGAAAAAACCGGCGCCGAGATGCATGAATATTTCATGCACGTGAAGGGGCCGGAGATCCTGAACATGTGGGTGGGCGAGTCGGAAAGAATGGTGCGCGAAATTTTTGCCACCGCTCGGGAGAAACGCAGCGAAGGTTTTATGCCATTCCTTTTTATCGACGAAGCCGAATCGATTCTTGGCACGCGGCGTGCGTCGCGTTACTCAAATATTCTTTCCACGCTTGTCCCGATGTTTTGCTCGGAAATGGACGGAATCGATTCGCTCAACGACGTAGTGATTATTCTTGCGTCCAATCGCGCCGACCTAATCGACCCTGCGATTTTGCGTCCTGGCCGGATTGACCGAAAAATCAAAGTCAATCGCCCGGACAAACAAGGCTCGCGAGAAATCTACCGCATTTATCTCACCGACGATTTGCCCTACGACGGTGTCCTCGCGAAAGAAGCCGATGGAATCGGCCCCTCGATCGAGCGTTTGATCGAACGGTTTGTGGACTGGCAATTCACGCGCCGCGATGAAAACAAATTTCTGGAGGTGACATTGCGCAGCGGCCGCAAAGAGACCCTTTACCGCAGCGACCTCATCAGCGGCGCGATCGTTGCCTCGATTGTCGAGAGGGCGAAAGCCCTGGCGATTAAACGAGCTATTGCTACCCAGCAGGAGGAAGGGATTCGGGAAACCGATCTGCAACTCGCCTTCAACGCCGAGTACGTGGAGAATGACATTTTCCCCACTACTGACATCACCGAAGACTGGCTCAAGCTGATTGATTACGATCCGGAAAACGTCGTCAAAATTTCGCCAATCCGACCTACGAGCGATTCGGCCAAGCGGCCTTCTGGCGTAATTTAACGCGGATGCTCCATCTCTTTTCTCGATGAAACGCGTCTTCGGACTTGAGACCGAATACGGCATCACCGTTAGCGGCGCGGACATGGTTGATGTTGTGGCCGAATCCATCGAGTTAGTGCGGCGCTATACTGAGCACGGCGCGCTGATGAAGTGGGACTATGAGCTGGAGGATCCGCATCTCGACGCTCGCGGTTTTCGCGCACGTGAACTGCTTCAGGACACGGATGAGTCAGCTTATTACGAGATTGATAAAAATCGCACCCTCAGTTTTGAGGAAATAAAAAGTGATCTTGTCCTTTCGAACGGCGCCCGCTTTTACAACGATCACGCGCATCCGGAGTATTCTACGCCGGAGTGCACGACGCTCCGGCAAATAGTCGCACAAGAGAAAGCTGGCGAGCGGATCCTCGCCGAGTGCGCGCGGCGTCGGAACCAAAAGTTGCCGCCCAACCGCGAAGTTCGGCTTTACAAAAATAACACCGACTTCGTCGGGCACAGTTACGGCTGTCACGACAATTACCTGGTGCGTCGCAACGTCGCATGGGACCGGATCGTCGCCGGGATCCTACCGTTTCTCATTACACGCCAGATTTTCGCAGGTGCGGGCAAGTTGGGCGTCGAAGCAGAGAGCGCATCGGGTGAGCCAGGCGTCTATCAAATTTCGCAACGCGCGGATTTTTTTAGTGTGGTGGTCAGCATCGACACCATGAATCGCCGCCCGCTGATCAACACGCGTGACGAGCCGCATGCCGACGCGAGCCGGTTTCGCCGTTTCCACCTCATCTTGGGAGACTCGAACATGAGCGAATGGGCAACCGCCATGAAAATCGGCACGACCTCGCTGGTGCTCGACCTGATTGAACGCGGGGAGGCGCCGCAACTCGAGATCGCCCAGCCGATTCATGCGAACAAATCAATTAGCCGCGATCAAACCCACGATTGGATCATCGAACTCACAGATGGCCGGAAAATTTCGGCCATTGAGGTGCAGCGTATTTACTTGCAGGCGGCCAGCAAGATCCACCCGTCTCAGGCGGGCGTGAGCGAAGAGCGACAATGGGTTTTGCGCGAATGGGAAAGTGTCCTCAACGATCTGGAGCGCGATGTGATGTTGGCGCGGGAGCGCGTCGATTGGGCGGCGAAGAAATTCTTGCTGAACACACTACAAGAGGAAGAAAAACTTTCCTGGAGCGACCCGTGGCTGCAATCAATCGATCTCGAATATCACAATGTCGATCTTGAGCGGGGCTTGTATTACGAATTGGTGCGCAAAAACTTGATGCGCCGTTTCACCAGCGAAGAGGAAATCAAGGCGTCGATTTTTAACCCGCCGGAAACTACGCGCGCATTTTTCCGCGGCCGTGCGGTGGCGCGTTTCAACGATGAGATTTCCTCGATCCAGTGGGACGAAATTGTTTTTGCAAACGGATCGCAAGCACGGCGCATCGCTCTACCCGAGGCGGCGATGGATCCGCGGCTCGACGCGCTCAATCACGCGGCGCGCAATGGCAAAGACTTCGCCGAATTCATGAGCGCCATCGCGCAGATCGATTAGCGCGGCGGCTCAAAATTCACTCACTCCCACTCGATGGTGCTGGGTGGTTTACTGGAGACATCGAAAACAACGCGGTTGACGCCTTTGACTTCGTTGCAGATGCGATTCGAAATGCGCGCAAGCAATTCGTAGGGGATGCGCACCCAATCCGCGGTCATGCCGTCCTGGCTTTCCACAATGCGCAACGCGATGGTGTTTTCGTAAGTGCGCTGGTCGCCCATGACGCCGACCGATTGCACCGGAAGCAAGACGGCGAATGATTGCCAGACTTTGTAATACCAATCGGCAGCTTCCATTTCACTTTGTACGATTGTGTCCGCCTCGCGCAAGATGGACAATCGCTCAGGTGTGACCTCGCCGAGAATGCGAACCGCGAGGCCCGGCCCCGGGAACGGCTGACGATAAACGATCTCTTTCGGCAAGCCTAACTGCAATCCAACCTGGCGCACTTCGTCTTTAAATAATTGCCGCACCGGCTCGACGAGCTCGAAATGCATCTTTTCCGGTAATCCGCCCACGTTATGATGGCTCTTGATTACCTGCGCCGGATTGCCCTCGATTGACACGCTCTCAATCACGTCCGGATAAAGCGTGCCCTGGGCGAGAAACCTATAGCCGCCGTGTCCGCCACTGGACGGACTCGCTGCGGCGAGTCTGTGCTCACCGTTTCCTCGGTCTTCTTCGAGTAACTCCTCAGTCGCATGTTGAAAAACTTTAATGAACTCATTGCCGATGAGCTTTCGTTTGGTTTCAGGATCGGTCACATCCTTGAGCAGCGCGAGAAAGCGTTCGCTTGCGTCCACATATTTTAAACGGACGTGAAAATTTTCGCCGAAGACGCGTTGCACGATTTCTTCCTCGCGCGCGCGCAACAATCCGTTATTGACGAAAATGCAGGTGAGCTGGTCGCCGATCGCTTTATGCAGAAGCGCCGCGGTTACTGAGGAATCCACACCGCCGCTCAAACCGAGCACCACTTTTTGGTCGCCGACCTGTTTCCTAATGCGTGCGCAAGCTTCTTCGATGAACGAGCCCATGGTCCAATCCATCGCGCACTGGCAGATGTGATAGACGAAATTTTGCAGGATCTCTTTGCCACGCGGCGTATGCGCGACTTCGGGATGAAATTGCAATCCGTAGAGTTTGCGCTGTGGATCTTCCACCGCTGCGAAGTCGCAACCCTCGGTGGTCCCGGCGACGCGAAAACCCTTTGGCAACGCTGTGACCTCATCGCCGTGGCTGTTCCAGACGTCGAGTTGGTGGCCTAATCCTTCCAAGAGTTCTGACCGATTCGTGATTCGCAACGTGCCGGGGCCATACTCGCGTCGTCCTGTGAACACGACTTGGCCACCAAGATGATGGGCCATCAGCATCAGCCCGTAACAAATTCCCAGCACCGGAATGTTTAGCGAAAAAATCTCCGTATCAATTTGCGGTGCGCCCTTGTCATAAACACTCGCCGGGCCGCCGGAAAGAATTATTCCATTCGGCACAAGAGCGGCGATTTGTTTTGCAGAAATGTTGAACGACGCAATCTCGGAATACACCTGCAACTCGCGGATACGTCTGGCGATCACCTGCGTGTACTGCGAGCCAAAATCGAGAATAAGAATTTTTGAGTGTGCTGATGGGGCGAGGGTTTTCACGCTCTATGGATGAGTTTGCGGCACACTATGCTCCCCTGCCGGATCCTCCGGAGACCGCTCCATTGGAATAAGCGTTCCCTGCCCGGTGACGCCACGTTCAAGCTGTGCTTGCGCCTCTTGCGTGCTACGTTGTTCCAGCGGATCGGCGCAGCCGCCTACAGCTGCCCAAACGATTAGGAGCGAGGCTTGTCCGCAGAGGCAGAGGATCGAGAGGCGCTTCATCTGCTTATCTTAGGAAGCGAGCGCTGCATTGCAATTGGGGATTGCGGAATGCCAATTGCGGAACGAAATCGAGTGATCCGTTAAAAAGTTGAATAGTTGAAACGGCAAATGCTTTCCCGTTGTGGCCTTTTAAAGTTTAACTTTTTAACTCTGTCTGCCATGATACCGCCCGAACTTTTGCTGCAAGGCTATCGGCTTGGCGTTTTTCCGATGGCGATGGAAGACGATTCCATCGGCTGGTTCTCACCTGACCCGCGCGCGATCATTCCGCTGGAAGACTTCCATGTTCCCCATGCCTTGCGCCGCGTCTGGCGACAAGAAATTTTTCAAATCAAGATCGACAACCAATTCGGCGAAGTGATTCGCGGCTGTGCTGCGCGCAAAGACACATGGATCAATCGTGAAATCGTCGAGAGCTACGAGCGCTTGCACGATCTTGGCTATGCGCACTCAGTTGAGGCGTGGACCAAGAATGAACTGGCCGGCGGGCTTTACGGAGTTGCGATCGGCGGCGCCTTTTTCGGCGAATCGATGTTTCACCGGGTCAGGGACGCTTCCAAAGTCGCGCTGGTGGCCCTGGTAGAACACCTACATGCGAGGACGTTCGCTCTGCTCGACACGCAATGGCTTACACCGCATCTCGCGCAATTCGGCGCAATCGAAATTTCGCGCACTCACTATTTGCGTGTCCTACGGAGAGCGTTGGAATTGCCCAGAAAATTTTAGGGTATGGCGCGCCACCGGGCGCGCCGGCAGTGTGGCGCAAGTTTGCAATTTGCGAGGCTCGTCAACGCAACATACAAAGTTGCGCCACGATTCGACTGTCACAGACCGCCGCTACAATGTTCGGCGTCAGAGCTTAGCCATTGAGCGTGGGATGTTTTCTGCTTTAGTGAGAACCCGCGGCGCGACGTAAATACAAGATCGACATCAGCCGATGACGGCTGGGTAGCTCAGTTGGCAGAGCAGCGGACTGAAAATCCGCGTGTCGGCGGTTCGATTCCGCCCCCAGCCACGTGCTCCTGCGCAATTTCATTGCGGAAAAGAGGTAGGTCATTCATTCTGCCGGTATGGCCGATCAACAAGCGCCGCCGCCGTTACCGAAATCTCAACCGTCATTCGGCCGGCGGCACAGCACGATCATCAAGTTGCTCGGAGTCGGGGCGCTGGTGTTGGTTCTCCTGATTCCGCTGACGATGATTACTGGCGTCTTGAGCGATCGATTGCAGCGGCGTAATGACGCAGTGGCTGATATCACTTCGTCCTGGGGTAGGGAACAAAACGTGATCGGCCCAGTGCTTGGAATCCCATACCAATACAAGTTTAAGGCGGTAAAAGAAGTTCCAGCACCTGATGGGAAGATGGAGCGGCGCGAGGTGGAAGAGACAGCCACGGCGAACGCGTATTTCCTGCCCGAAACGCTGAACGTCACGGGCGATGCGCAGACACAGATCTTACATCGTGGCATTTACAATGCGGCAGTTTTTCGGGCGCAGGTGACCCTCGCTGGAAAATTTGCGGCGCCCGATTTCGGGCCGCTTAAGATCGGCATAAAGGACGTGCAATGGAAAGACGCGTTCGTCTCAATCGCGGTAAATGATTTGCGTGGAACACGCGAAGGAATAGTACTCGACTGGGGTGGCACAAAGCGACCCATGCTGCCTGGATCGCAAGTGCCGGGCTACACAACCGGCGCGACCGCGTCGCTCGGCGGTGATCAGCCGATCGCGAGTGAAATTGCATTTTCTATTCCGCTCGATTTCAACGGCAGCGACGGAGTTTTCTTCGCGCCGTTCGGTGTGCAAAATGAAGCAACGTTAAAATCGAACTGGCCGGACCCGGCATTTCGCGGTTCGTTTCTTCCCGCAGAACGGTCAGTGCGACCCGGGGGATTCAACGCGACTTGGAGAGTTTCCTATTACGGGCGTGATTACCCACAGTCGTGGACAAGTCGCGGCGGAAACGAGCGTTTCAATGTTCAGTCGGTAACAAACTCAAGATTCGGTGCAAATTTCTTGTCGATCTTAGACGCATATCGTTACGTCGAGCGTTCGATTAAGTATGGTGTGCTCTTTCTCGTCCTTGTTTTCACGACTTTCTTTCTTTTTGAGGTCACGGCGCGACAGAAGATTCACCCGTTTCAATACCTGATGGTCGGTGCTGCGCTTTGTTTGTTTTATCTGTTACTATTGTCGATTTCGGAATTTGTCGGATTCAGTTGGGCATATCTAATCGCGGCGGTCGCCTCGACCGTGTTGATCACGTGGTATTGCCGCTTTTTCCTCGGCGGTGGCGTACGCACTCTAATGATCGGCGCGGGACTGGCGGGTGTTTACACATTTCTCTATATCACCTTGCGGCAGCAAGATTACGCCCTCCTCATGGGCGCAATTGCGCTCTTCATCGTCCTGGCAGTTGTGATGTACGTTACGCGGAAAGTCGATTGGTACGCACGCGACGCGACCTCCGTTACCGAAAACTAATTTCCCGGTCATGGCCGAATTTACTGTCAATCCGACACGCTTTGACCCGTACAAAAATTTCAAGTTTCGCGTGAAATGGGATGGCCGTTACGTTGCCGGCATCAGCAAAATAAGTGGGCTGCGGCGGACTACCGAAGTCATTGCGCACCGTGAAGGAGGCGATCCTAGCAGCAGTCGCAAATCTCCCGGCCTTACCGAATACGCACCGATCACGCTGGAGCGACGTGTTACTCACGATCAGGAATTCGAAAACTGGGCCAACAAAGTCTGGAGTCTCGGTGCCAGCCCGGGCGTTGAAGTCTCGCTGAAAGATTTCCGTAAAGACATCGTTCTGGAGCTCTACAATGAGGCCGGACAACTTGTCCTCGCCTACAAGATTTACTGTTGCTGGGTTTCAGAATACCAAATACTGCCCGACCTCGACGCCAACGCGAGTGCGATCGCCATCGAGCAGGTCAAGCTGGAAAATGAAGGCTGGGAACGCGACCACTCCGTAGCGGAACCGGTCGAGCCAGCCTCAAAAAAATCATAAGCGACCCTCCGGCCCAAATCGCCTCACCGTGACGATTTCGTTGCGTGGATTATTTTGTGGTGGCCTTGCGGCTGCAGTTTGCGTCGGGCTGTTTCTTCTCTGGCTCTGGCGACCCGAACGCCAGATCAAGCGTCATACCGAAAATCTTTTTCACGCTATCGAGCATAAAGACTGGACGGCCGCAGCGAGTTTTATAGCCGACGATTATCATGATCAATGGGGCGACGATCGCGCGCGTGTGCTGGAACGTATGCGCGAAGGATTCCGATACGTGCGCGGTCTCCAAATCAGTGCATCCAGGGTGAGCGTGCAAGTTCACCAGCGGCGCGCTCAATGGTCGGGCGGAATCTGGATCGATGGCGACCAGAGCGAAAGCATGGAGTTGCTCAAAGAGGAGGTCAATTCGCTGCCAACTCTATTCGAACTCGACTGGCGTCGTCTTTCCGGTAAGCCATGGGATTGGAAACTCGTGGGCGTCAGTAATTCCTCGGTCGAAATGCCGGCAAACGTCGAATGAAAGGTGCGCTTGCTATTTGCCTAGCGCGTGGCGCAACTGCGTCTTGGCGGATTCCACCTCGCGGGGCGGTTGTTGGCACAGCAGAATGGCGCGAAGCTTGTCGGCCTGATAATAGCGCGCGATAAATTTTTTCTTCGCGTAGCTTCCGCGGCAATCAACGCGGGTGGGGAGCACGCTGAAGTCACCGACAAAATCCATCCGCAAATCGAACATCTCCGTCCAGAAGTGCGGGACCTGCTCGTAGCGGATGCGTTTCTTGCCCGTCATATTCGCGCCGGCGATAAAGCCCTGGTCGCGAGCGTTGTCCCAATGCGTCTGACGCCGCATCCCGCCCATGATCCGATCTGGATAAAATGCCAGGTCGCCAATTGCATAAATCCCCTTTTCTTCTGTTTCGAGATATTCAGTGACCGGCGATCCATGCGGGCCGGACAGTGGCGTGTTGCGAACCAGATCGAGATTCGGTTCTGCGCCACACGCGATCACGGCGAGACCGGCAGGAACACGATTTCCGCTCTTGGTCTGAATGTTGCGCAGGACGGTTTTTCCCTCGAATCCATTCAGGCTTTCTCCCATCAGCATGGTCACGCCGTGCTTCGCAAAATATTCCGTAAGCCACGCGCCGGTTTCGGCATCGAGATAACGGTTCAATAAATAAGAGTCCCGATGCATGAGTCCGACCTTCATTTTCATCATCCGCAAGCTCGCTGCCGCCTCGCACGCCAGTAATCCGCCGCCGACGACCATCAGCGTTTTTTCCAGGCTGGCCATCTCTCTCAACGCAAGCGCATCGCGAATCGTCCGTAGATAGATCACATTCCCCAGAGCCACCCCGGCAACCGGTGGCCGCACCGGACGGCTGCCCATGGCCAGGCACGCTTTATTGAATTCGATAGTCTCGCCGTTGGTCAGAACAGCCAGTCGCCGCTCAATATTGAACTGCGTCACGACTGTGCCGAAACGCGTCTCAATCTTATGCGTTTGAAACCAGCGCTCCACGGGCTCCTGCAATTTTTTTAGCTGCGGACTCTTTTCCCGCAAAAAACTCTTCGAGAGAATCCAGCGCTTGTAAGGGGGAAACACTTCCGCACCGACCAGGGTAACGGAGCCGCGCTTATCATAACGGCGAATTCCCTGGCAAGCGCTCGCGCCTCCTATGCCGCTGCCGATGATGAGATAATCGCGCCGGATCATGTCGAAAGTCTGACCATAAAGAATCAAGTCAGCCGCTGGCGAGGGAAAATTTGCTGATCTTATGATTGTGGATTGTGCGAGGGCGCGGCTGTCAAACGCGTGGCGATATCTGATATTGTGATTGCGCTAGCGGACTTTTTCTCAGCACACTCGTCGCTATGAATGAATCGGTTACTCATCTCAAGGACACCACAGGGAATCCCGCTCCGGCTGGAATCATGGAGTGGAGGAAGGGAAACACGTTTGCCACGACCGCGTTTCTTTCCTACGGCTTATTCTGGCTATCGCTGGTCACGATGATAGTGCTGACCAAACTTGGCTGGGGCGCAGCGTCCAACGACACCGCGATGGCGGCGTATCTCGCGATGTGGGGAATCTTCACCGCCGTCATGTTTATCGGGACACTGCGACTTCACATCGCCGGCCAAGTGGTATTCGGGTCGCTTACGATTCTCTTCTTTTTGCTTGCCATTGGTGATTTCACCCGCGCCGGCACCGGCTTCAAACACTTCACGGGCTACGAAGGAATCTTTTGTGGCTTCTCGGCGATTTACGCCGGGCTGGCGCAAGTGCTTAACGAATTGTACGGCAAAACTGTCCTGCCGCTCGGGCCGGTGAACAAATAATCGCGCGTTTAGGTAGGGGCGATTGACTCCAATCGCCATCAGGCGGTTCGGTGAACCGCCCCTACCGTTGGATTGGAGAACTTGCCGCCAATCTTAGGTCGTCGGTCTTTCCTTCAACAAACTCGCCGCGAGCTTCAGCGCGGACTCGCTTTTGCCGCCAAGCATGCGCGCAATTTCTTCCTGGCGCCCTTTTCCGCTGACCTCGCGCAATTGCGAATAGGTGCGACTGCGGATGACTTCTTTCGTTACGACGAAATGTGAGGACGCAGTCACGGCGACTTGTGGCAGATGGGTGATGCAAATTACCTGATGATTGCGGCCTAACGTCTGCATCTTCGCTCCGACCGCATGCGCAATCTCGCCACCGACGTTCGTGTCAATCTCATCGAACACGAGCAACGGGATCGCATCATGAGCCGCTAACGCCGATTTGATTGCGAGCATCAACCGGGAAATTTCGCCGCTTGATGCGATGGCGCGCAGCGGTTTGAGCGGTTCACCCGGATTTGGCGAGAAAAGTAATTCCACCGAATCGAATCCACTCGGGCGTGGCTCATCGAGCGCGCTGAATTTCGCTTCGAATTCCGACTGCCGAAACCCCAGATCGCGCAAATTGCGTCGGATGGTTTCGGAGAGTTTCGGCGCGGCTTTCACACGAAGGGTGCGCAGTGCTTTACCCGCCCGGTTCATTTGCGCGCGAACGCTCTCGATTTCTTTTGCGAGACGATCCAGTTCCGCATCGCGTCCTTCGATTTTTCGCATGCGCTCAGTGGCACGCTCGCCAAATGCGATCACTTCGGCGATCGAGCCACCGTATTTGCGCTTCAAAGTTTCAAATAGCGAGATGCGTTGCTCGAGTGCGGCCAGTTGTTGCGGATCGAGATCGAGTTTCTCAGCATAAGCGGAAAGTGCGCGCGCGATCTCGGAAAGCTCGACAACGCTGGCGGCGTGAGCCGAAGAAAATTGCGCAATCGAACTGTCGATTTTTTCCAGTTCGCGTAACAAGCGCTGTGTTTCTGCGAGCTGGGAGAGAACGGAATCGTCTGCTTCGGAAAGTTTGTTCGCGACGGCGCTGGCCAACTCGATTAGCCGTTTGCTGTTACTCGCTAGCTTGTAACGCTTCTCGATTTCTTCTTCTTCGTCTGCAATCAGATTTGCCGATCTGATCTCGTTAATCTGATGACGAAGAAGGTCGAGTTCCTGTTCACGCGCGGTTTCCGCGGTGTTGAGCGCGGTGTGTTCGGCAAGCAGCGTCTGCAATTGCCGGTAATGCTTCCGGTATTCGTCGAGCTGCTCCTGAGCGCGCGCGAACGAATCGAGTAAGCTCAATTGTGTTTCGGGCGAAAGCAGAGATTGGTGGTCGTGCGGCCCGTGAAGATCGACCAGTTCGTCGCCGAGATTCTTCAAGATCGACAATGTCGTGGGCGAACCGTTGATGAACTGCCGAGTGCCAGCGGTGGCCGAGAAACTTCGCTTGATGATGAGATCGTTTTCACAGGGTTCGATCCCGGCTTCTACAAGCAGCGGGTTGAGCTTTTGCAGATCCCTTCCGCTGAAAACTGCCTCCACCGTGCAGAGATCCGTCCCAGTGCGAATCAGCGATTTGTCAGCACGCTCACCCAGCAAAAGTTGCAACGCACCGATGATGATTGATTTGCCTGCCCCTGTCTCTCCCGTGACAGCAATAAAACCGGGCGCCATTTGCCACTCGAGTTCCTCCACGAGCGCGAGATTCTTAATTCGCAATAAGGTGAGTATGGCGGCCATTCGTGGAAAAGTTGCTGGTTGGTGGGTGAGAGTTGAAAGTTCGAGCCGCTGAAGATTTCAAACTCTCAACGGTCAGTTTTCAACTCTGAAAGCTTTGTCTTCGCCGCGATTGCGACGTGCTTCCTGACTGGCATATCGCGCGCCGAGCAACCGCTCGCCGATTCGGCCATCGTCGTTTACAACAAAGCGGTTCCTGAATCCGTCGAGCTTGCAAAATTTTATGCGGAGAAACGCGGAATTGCGCCTGACCATCTGATCGGTCTGGATTGCTCGACCGAAGAGGAAATCACGCGCGAGCAGTACGACGCGACAATTGCCGGCCCATTGCGCGATGTTTTTAGCCAACGCCATTGGTGGGCGGTGAACGAATCGCCTGGCAAACCGTCCGTTGTTACTGCGAGTTCCGTTCATTTTGTCGCAATCATTAAAGGCGTGCCGTTAAAAATTCATTCAGTTGACAGCTATTCCGGCGATCAACGAGGGAACGGTCCCATCAGAAGTCGCAAC
>WNGL01005387.1_pt2 | contig 32200 bp, 42 predicted proteins | sample 5400591 | NCBI WGS metagenome assembly WNGL01 (sample SAMN13153377, study PRJNA577476) | soil metagenome | isolation source: 80 cm soil or saprolite under Garry oak tree replicate 1 | place: USA:California | collected 2016-06-15
AAATTAGGCATTCCGACTGTGCTGGACCGCTTTGTCCAACAGGCGGTGCTGCAGGTTCTGCAAAAGCGCTGCTTGAAGCGTGGCTACGCCGCCGACTTCGGTCGGTGGTGTGGAAGCAATGGAAGCGTGGACGAACGCGGTGTCGCGAGCTTCGCAAACGGGGCGTGGGTAAGAACCTGGCGGCGCAAACCGCGGGCAGCCCTCATGGCCCGTGGCGGATCGCGAACTCGCCCGCCCTGACCATTGCTTTATCTAATGCCTTCTTTGCGGGGCTCGGGCTTCCGCCTATGGTTGTGCGGTCTTAGCTTAATCCGCCGAACCGCCGTATGCGGACCCGCATGTGCGGTGGTGTGGCAGGGGAGGAGGGGTGACCCTTCCCCCTATGCCGATTTCCTGCTTCCATATCCTGAAGCTACGGGCAGAGCTCAAACCGGTAATTGCATCTAATTAAGTGAAGTAATATAGGAAGAATACGTTTTTTTACGGTTTTGCTGGTGTTAAGTCTGGCTTCGCCACAACTGTTCGAGGCCCGCGTTCAGCCGTCTCACGGCTTTGACATGTTTTCCGCGCAGGAAGAAGTTCAAGCCGGGCAGCAGGCCGCGCAACAGGCCACCAAACAGCTTCCCGTACTACCTGACTCTGACCCAGTCACCCGTTATGTCCAGCGTCTGGGCAAGGAACTATCTTCCCACGCTCCGGGAGAAAAGTGGCCATATACCTTTCACGTGGTCAATCAAAAAGAGATCAATGCCTTCGCTCTTCCTGGCGGCCCTGTGTACGTCAACGTCGGAACCATCCAGGCGGCAGATACTGAAGGTCAGCTAGCCGGAGTCATGGCGCACGAAATTTCTCACGTGGTACAGCGTCACGGTACCAGGTCCGCCAGCAAGCAGATGGCAGCTCAGCTACCACTGGCCCTGCTCGGCGGAATCATGGGCCGCGGCGCCCTGTCGCAGGCCGCGCAACTCGGAATCTCCTTCGGTGTGGGCTCCTATTTCCTTAAGAATTCACGTCAGGCGGAGACCGAAGCCGATCTCCTGGGCACTGACATCATGTATGACACCGGTTTCGATCCTCACGCCATGTCTCAATTTTTTCAAAAATTGGAGGCGCAGGGCGGATCCCGCGGCCCGCAGTTCCTCAGCGATCACCCCAATCCCGGTAATCGAGCCCAATTGGTGTCTCAGGAAGTTTCCACCTTGGGGCCGAAGCAATTTCGTGGCGACAGTGCCGAGTTTCGCACCATCAAGCAGCGTGTATCTGGGATGAAGCCGCTCACCGCGCAGCAGATTGCTGCTCAACCGCAACCGGGTGCAAGCTCGGGCTCAAGCTCAAAGGGAGTCAGCGGCAGCGATATCTCTGCCAGCGGCAATATGCGCAACTTCAGCCACAGCACATATTCCATTTCTTACCCTGACAACTGGCAGGTATTCGGCGATCAAAACTCCGCTGTGACCATCGCCCCGCAAAGCGGAGTTTCACAGAACGCAGTTGCGTACGGCGTCATGATTAACGACTATCAGCCGGAAGATCCGAATGCCACAGTCGATCAGGCTACACACGATCTACTTTCGTCCCTGCGTCAATCGAATCCCGATCTGCGCCAGATCGGTCACGATGAAAACATTCGAGTAGGCGGGGTTTCCGGAAAATCGGTAGATTTAATTGGAACATCGCCCTTACAGGATCAGAGTGGTCGCGCCGTCCAGGAGCGGGATTGGCTGGTCACATTGAAACGCCGCGATGGATCCCTTGTCTATATGGTTTTCATCGCGCCTGACAGAGATTTCGGATCGCTGCGGCCAAGCTTCGAGCAGATGCTACGCTCGTTGCGATTGCGTTGAAAGTGGCCAGTGGTCAGTGGCCAGAAAATGCTTGCCCAAAAGCCTTACGTCCCCAGACTGAGAACCGGGAACTTATCACTACGAACTGATAGTCAATCACTGATCACTGGCTCATCCCCCTTGCTTCAACTCGGTTAACACCTGCCTGGCAATCTCCTTCAAAGTATCGAATACACCGACACCTTGAAAGGCAATTGCTTCGATCATCGGTTCATTTTTCCGGCGAAGCTCCTTGGCCAGGGTTTCGGCGGGCAGGATCTTGGGCAAGTCCCGCTTGTTGAGTTGAAGCACGTAGGGAATTTTCTGAAAATCGTAGCCATGTTCTTTCAGATTATCCATCAGGTTGTCCAGCGCTTCGACGTTGGCGTCCATGCGATCCTGCTGGGAATCGGCGACGAACACAATGCCATCCACTCCGCGCAGGATCAGCTTGCGGCTGGCGTCATAGAACACCTGACCGGGAACCGTGTAGAGGTGGATTCGAGTCTTGAAACCGCGGACCGATCCCAGGTCCAGCGGCAGAAAATCAAAGAACAACGTACGTTCAGTTTCCGTCGCTAGGGAGATCATCTTCCCCTTCTGCTGCTCAGCCGTCTTTTGATAGATGCACTGCAGATTCGTGGTCTTGCCGCCGAGCCCGGCGCCGTAATACACGATTTTGCAATTGATCTCGCGGGCTGCGAAGTTGATGAAACTCAAGACTTTCCTCAAGACCTGCGGCGAGCGTTCGGGTGCACGCGAACGACTCCGCCTGAAAATTTGGCTTGGTGCTGCTGGTTTTATACCACACGGCCCCGCACTGCCGGAGGTTACCGCGGTTACTAAGGGAGGCACCATCCTGCATGATTACACGCCGAAACGCGACTTAACGACTGGGAGGCAAAGGATAATAACCTTCCCTCGCCGTAACTTTCACGTCAGGACGAGCGACCCGGACCTCGATTTCACGATGCGCGCTGCTGGGAGTCAAACGCGTGACGTAGCCAAGTGTGTATTGGTTACGGGCATCCCCCAAAGCGCGTGCATACGCGCCTGCGATAGCCTCGCGGGAAAACTCGGTAAAGATTTCCCCGCCGGTAGCGTTAGCATACTTGGGGAGGATGTCGCTGTAGCCGTAACCTGGTAAATGTAATTTCGCCAGTTTGTTGTATCCGGGGATGGCGGATCCTTCCACACCCACGCCATACACCTGAATCCCGTGCGAGAGCAGAACCTTTAACGTATCGGCGTAACTGGCATCACTGCCGTACTCGCGGCCATCGCTGATAACAAAAATGATTTTCCGGCGCGCGCGCTCGCGCTTACTGAGATCCATCGCCGCCTTCACAATCGCGTCATTCATCACATGAGATTCTCGAGGCGGAGTGATCACCGTCGGCGAGCTCGGATCAAGCGGCCGGCCATTCACCACGGGCCCCTGGGGTCCCAGAGGGCCTCCCAGAACCGGAGGCCCGCTATTCCGGCCTCGTTTGGTTTTCAGTTCATTCAGCACTGCGGTTAAGCTTTGTCCGGCAGCAGCAAAATCTTTGGCTTTCGATACCGTGCTGCTATAGGTGTAAATCGACACCTCGTCAAACTGGCTGAATGCGCCTTCCAGCGCGGGAAAAGTCCGATTCACCTTTTGTACGGCAGTGTCCGGCATTCCCAGATCGAGGATCACCGCAGCAGAGAGCGGCAGCGGGTCGCTGCTGAAAAAGTTCAACTTCTGCTTTACCCCATCTTCGTAGACCGAAAAATCCTTGGGAAGCAATCCATTGATCAATCGGCCCGAATCGTCCTTGACCAATACAGGGACAACTACCTGATTCACATTGGATACGATTTTGTATAGCTCGTCCTCCGCGCCCGAACGCGTCTGCGATCTGGGAGGCACGGTCGTCGTCGCCAACGGCTTGGCGTCCGGCGCTGGCTGCGGTTCTGAATCGCGAGATGGCGGCTTTCCAGGATTAGTTTCGCTGGGGGGCTGCTCGTTCGACGGCGGCGCATCAGGCTCGGCCGTCGGCGGGGTGCTCGGAAATGGCTGTGGCGGCCGACTGGCGGACGGCGCATCGGGGATATCCTGCTTCGGTTGTTCTTGTTGTTGGGCTCCCGCCCCACCTGACATCAGGCAGGAAAGCAACATAACCAGGCAAACCGCCGTGCCGATACGGATCGCTCGAAACACCGTCTCGCCTCTCTGCCTTGCGGCAAATCAATTGGTGATGGGATGCAAAAACTTCCGGTTTGGTGCATCTAAACCCTAAGGAATAGACTAACAAAAAGAGCGAGAGATTACTTTCATGCGCAAAGTCTTTGCTTTTCTGTCAGTCACACGGCTGCTGTGTCTAGGCTCGCTCGCCGCGGCGACTTTTCTTGCCGCGGCACAGCAACTCCCGACGCTGGCCGGTCAGGATCAGCCCAGCTCCAGTCAATCTCAAACTCGCGATGACGCAATGTCCACCCTCAAGGTGAACGTGGACGTAGTCCAACTGTTTTTCAATGTGAAAGACAAGAAAGGCGGCCTGATCCCCAATTTGACTAAGAATGACTTCCAGATTTTCGAGGACGGGAAGCCGCAGACCATCAAATATTACGCCGCTGAGTCCAATTTACCGCTCACCCTGGGCATTCTGATCGACGCCAGTGGTAGCCAGGAACGCGTGCTGCCCATGGAAAAGGAAGTTGGCGGTGCCTTCCTCAGTGAAATCCTGCGCGAAAAAGATCTGGCATTTGTTCTGAGCTTTGATGTGAATGTGGATCTGCTTCAGGACTTCACCAATTCCGTCTCTACTCTCAAGACTGCCCTTAACCGGGCGAAAATCAATACTGGAGGCTCTGCCGCCAGCGTGATCCCAGGCATGGGGGGTGGTCCGGTTCCTACTGCCGGCAATCAACGCGGCACGCTTCTTTATGACGCCATTTACCTCGCCTCGCATGATGAATTAGCCCACGAAGTGGGACGCAAAGCCATGGTCATCCTCACCGACGGCGAAGATTTTGGCAGCCAGCTCACCATTAAAGATGCCATCGAAGCAGCGCAGAAGGCCGATAGCATCTGCTACGTGCTACTGATCGCCGATCGCGGATTCTACGGTTTCGGCGGCTACTCCGGCGATCGTGAGATGAAGAAGTTAGCCGAGGAAACTGGCGGGCGCGTGATCAATGTGGGAAACAAATTCGACAAACTGAAAGAAGCCTTCGATCAGATTGCCCTCGAATTGCGCAGCCAATATAACGTCGGCTATACCCCTACCAACTCAGCCCGCGACGGCACTTTCCGCAAGGTCGACATTCGCGCCAAGAAAGATTACAAAATCCAGGCCCGAACGGGTTATTACGCGCTAGGCAGGCGCCAGTAGGCGACCATTGGGAACGGAATCCAAGCTTATTGTGTGGCGTTCATCTGAACGTCGATTCTCAAACCGGCAACTCTGAAATAGGCGGAGTCTCCCGCTCTACCCACCTGCACCACGACACGGTTCAAATACTTGTGCTGTGCATCGTTGTTTTTCGAGCAGATGCGTGGAACCGCCCATCCCGCACCCGCCAGCGTTCCAATCCAGAGAACCATAGCCAGCATCTTCACCGGATAACCAAATTCTTCTTCGACCACAGTAGTATCAGCGCAAATATCTCCCAGACGCTGGCGCAGGTTCGAACAGCTCGCCACCAGCACTCCGACCAGATAGAAGCCAAGGCCGTCCACAATTCGCAGCGCATTCCGGATCGCCAAGGCAGCCAGCGGATTGCGATGCGTGGTCCTGACTACGCGAATTCCCACCATGGCTTTGCCCAGCGTGGCACCAAACCCTGCTTCGAGCAGCCAGCCATAAGCGAACAGGATCATGGCATTCAATATTCCGGCTATCAGAAGCGAAGCGCTGGTTAGCTTCAATTCGGTTCCTTCGACCGTGCCCCAGCGCATGAAAACCCACGCATCCACAACCGTGAACACACCAAAAAGAGCCAGGGTATCGAGCACGAACGCGATAAAGCGATCGCCCAGCGATGCCATCCGGTAGGAATCAGGATCTTGCTCAGAACCTCTTGCCACGGTCAGGTCCCCCGATACGGCGCCGGTCTCGGGAGCTACCACGCCAGACTCTTCCAGCAAATACTGCGCCGGCGGAATAAGCAGACCACAGGACCTACAACTTTTTGAGAGGTGGCTGGTTTGCCGGTGACAGTGTGGACATTCCATGGTTTATAAATCAAGGATACCTTCGATTGGATGGGCTAACAGCGTCACCAAAGGCCAGCGTCGTTACGGACTCGCCAGAACCTTGCGCTACAGAGAGATACAACTACCGCGCGGTCCAGCCGCCATCGATCAGAATCGTGTGGCCCGTGATCAGCGAGGCAGCGCTCGAGGCCAAGAACACAACCGCGCCCGCCACATCCATCGGCTCGCCTATACGGTGTAATCCTGCAATACGCTCAATCACGTCCGCACGGAATTCCGGATTTGCCAGGCACTCTTCCGTTCCTGGTGTACGGATAAATGTGGGCGCCACCGCATTCACCGTAATGTTGTACCTTCCCCACTCCACGGCAAGACATTTAGTCAAGTGGGCAATCGCCGCCTTCGTCATGCAGTACACCGACTCAGTTGGCAGCACGGCGAAGCCGGCTTGTGAACTCATGTTGATGATGCGGCCGCTCTTCTGCCGGATCATTATCCGTCCCGCTGCCTGGCTGGCAAAAAACGTTCCCTTCAAATTCACCGCAAGCGTCAGGTCGAAGTCCTCTTCGCGCACGTTCTCCGCCAGATTCTCAGGAGCAAGCCCGGCATTGTTCACCAGGATGTCCAGACGTCCGAAGGTTTTGACCGTGTCCTCCACCGCCTGGAATATCTGATCCAGCCGCCGAATGTCCATTTGTAGCGGCAGCACACGTCGGCCGAGGGCCGCGATCTCGGATGCCACGCTTCCTGACGCCTTGACATCGCGTAGTCCCAGCGCCACGTCGGCGCCGGCGTGGGCGAGGGCCAGCGAAATGGCCTCACCTAACCCGCGCGCAGCACCCGTCACCAGTGCTACTTGGGCGGTAAGATCAAATGCAGGGAAGTCCATGGACCTCGCCTCCTGTGTTGTCAGTGCCCGGTTCACTCGAGCTTGCAACCGTTGTATCCTGTTCAAGGGGTATCATGCGAGCGTTTGACTTCCTCAAGTCGATCAAGTCTCCCGAGCAGCGCCTGGCTTGGTTGGTTGCCATGGCGGCGGACGCCATTCAGATTGTCGCTTTACCCCTCTTTGCTCCCGGAGGTTTTTCACCCGCCGACACGTTGCTGGACTTGGTGGTCGCTGGAATTCTCCTCAGGCTGCTGGGCTGGCATTGGGCCTTTCTGCCTACTTTTGCAGCAGAGCTCGTCCCTGGTCTCGACCTCTTTCCTACATGGACCGCCGCGGTCTTCTTCGCAACCCGCCAGCAAATTCGCCCCGGAGAACCCGAAATTCTTCCTCCCGGGCCAGCGCCGGCACGTCGTCCCTGAAGTGGTCAGTGGCCAGTAGCCAGTGGCCAGTAAATGAAACTAGAAACCACCGACCACCGACCATTGCTCTAACGGTCCTTCGACCGGATCACGAATTTCAGACCTGACCACACTTCGCTCACTGCGCACACTTTTATATCGACAAGCCCTGCCTTGAGACCAATCCGGCGTACCACGTTCTCATCAAGGTCACTTTTTACCCCTGAACTCTTCTTGGGCCAACTCACCCACAACATGCCGGCAGGGGTCAACTGTTGCTTCAAACCTGCGAAATGTTTCCTTAACTCAGCCTGTGTCTTGACGCATACCAGTGCGAAATCCAAGTCACTTTTGCCGTCTTTCCTGCAATCCACTAACGCTTCCTTCAGTTCCGTTTTCACCTGGGCCGGCAAATCCACCAAAGCCACACGCAGGTTGGGTTTTATGCCAAGTTTTTTGGGTAACGGAGTGCCAGAATATCCTGCCACGGATCGCCCTCCAGTTTGGCGCTGAAGTATAAACCGGGGACTGACCACCGAGAACTGACAACTGAGCGCTCTGCGCACAAAACTGGCCCCAATCGAATTCTCAAGTTCTGTAGACAAAACCGGGTAAAATACCTTAAGTCATCAATGAATGTTCAAAGTCTTCGAAGGGATGAACAAGCACGAAAGCACAGCCCCGAGGCACGGCGAGGGGCAGAACAATGACGTGTATATGAAAAATATCTTTCTGGTTTTAACCCTCCTCGTGGCAGTGATACCAGCCGCCATCGCGAAGAGGACACATGACCGAAACGCTAACCCGACGCATCGGTCCCCGTACGTGCCTCCCAAGAAGACTGGCCCCAAGCCAGTTTCGATCAATGATCGGCTTAAAAAAGTGGAGCGTGAGACCGCGAAGAGTCAAACAGGAGTTCCTGCCAAAACAAAATCGGGTACTGCTACTTTCAAATCGAGTGCCGCAGATCGGAACAAGCCAATCAACTTTCAATCGTCAAAACAACGTGCTTCAACTGTCCATCAAAAAGGAACGAGCATTCGAAGTGCGGGAAGAAGATCGGGAATGCCAGGGATGGCGAGTGGGCGGGGATATTGACCCTAGCGCACTTGATATAAGTGCAGGTTTGGGAGATTAAGTCCTACGTGATTCCTCGTCCATGTGTGCCTTCTGGACGTGTTTATCAAATTGAGCTTGGAGAGCCTTTAGTCCGGCGGCCGGATTGTTGTTGGCTTCATAACCACCGATAATAAAGTAAGCGCTCCAGGCCGAGCACTTGCCTAGCAGCGTGATCTCAAGATGTGGCTTTTCCATTCAGCAAATTTCACATAGTCGCCTTGGATTACGCCAGCGTTTGTGCCTGTAGAGCTGCACCAAGGTAACGCCGGAACCGCGGCGGAATATTCAGAGCAAAAGCCGGCATCCGATTCTGGCGGAAAGACTACGCTTCCTTAGGCGTCTAGCTTAGATCCCGAAAAGCAACTGCCTGTCGGGAACGAGCCATGGGCCTGGCACTCCAAACACGGCAAGTTCATGTTGGCAACGCATCTAAATACCTTGATCGCTGTATGGTATCGGACTAGCATTAGCGTTATAACCAAGTCGTTACTAAGTGGTGAAGTGTGGTTTATGGCAACCAACCGCCAAGATGGAAACCCGGAAGCCTGGCAAGCGCTCTACAGTGCGGCATTGCAGGAATTGAACGTTGACAAACTGCCTCGACGAATTCGGGACGCACAGAACGAAATTGTGGATGAATTAAGACGCTCACCCAGATCTCAAACCAACCACCAACCGCTCCTGGACGACTTGAGCGCGCTGCGTGATCTCGAAATAATCAGCCAAGCTTTCCCTATGTATGCGTCAGGAAAGTCGTAAGACAAGATATCTCGAGTGGGCATCGCGGATCATAGCTCTCCGCCGGCGAATGGGCATAAGCCAGTCCGAACTGGGTAAGCAGCTCAACTCCTCTGCCATGGCAGTTTCGCGCTGGGAGCGAGGAGTACAAGAGCCGCTGGCCAATATCTACATTCAGCTCGGTAACATCACCGGAGATCCGGAGTGCTGGTATTTCTGGGGACGCGCCGGATTGCATAGCGGCGACCTCATGCGTGTCTTGCCCGCGGCGCGTACGCGATTGCAAAAAGAACGCTTGCCCGATCTGCAAATTGTCCACGCCGGTGCTCACGGATTGCGCAAGAAGGGAACTGACCTGGTAGCCATACCAGTCCTCCCCGTGGTCGCGGCAACTCACGGCGGAAAGGGAGATCCCGAAGATGTTCTCGACCGGACCCCACCGGAGACTGTGCTGGCCGCTCCCAGTTCATGGTGTCCCAATCCCGCCTATACTAGTTGCCTAAGAGTCCGCGGTCGATCGATGATGCCCGTGCTCCATGACGGTTACATCATCGCCGTAGATAAATCTCAAGGCAATCGTCACCAGCTATACGGAGAAATCGTGATGGCGTCCCACCAGGAACAGGGGCTGATTGTGTCGAGATTGCAGCGCTTTGACGATACCGAAGTCCTGGTTCCTGAGAATCGGGAACATGATTCCATCGCGATTTCATCCAGCGATTGGCGGATTGTGGCCAAGATACTGTGGTGGATCGGACGTGCCGGCCAGGCTGCGTAAATACCTGTGACATACGCGGCGATCAAACGGACCAAGTCTGGCGTATCCTTAGCGCATGACAACAGCAAATTGGATTGAAATTGCGGTAGTCGTGGTAGTCGTCATTTTGGCGATTCGCTTTTTCAAATACCGCGCCTGATTACAAACTTAGAAGGCGACTTCCCGTGGCACTCCCGTACCACAAAAAGAAACCTGAGTCCTTCTTCTGTCCTCTGCATCAAACCACTATCTGACTTAGTTTGATTCCACGCCCTGAAAGCTGGTTCCGCAATTCAGCGTCACCCCCTCTCTAGCAACGATTCTTCTCAGCAGAAATTCAAATTAGAAATAGGCAGAACAATGGAACAAGGAACAGTGAAATGGTTTAACGACGCCAAAGGCTACGGCTTTATCAGCCGTCAGAATGGCGAAGATGTTTTCGTGCATTTCTCGGCCATCCAGAGCGGCGGTTTTCGCAGCTTGCAGGAAGGCCAGGCTGTGCAGTTCGACGTCACCAAAGGCCCAAAAGGCTTTCAGGCAGAGAACGTACAGAACGTCTAATCGACTTTAAAGTTTTACTATCAGGGAGTGGCGGTAGCTGCTCCCGATTCTTCTTTTCATAAGCGCCCCGCTCGAAACCGGCGGTATCTCAGTGCAGGCATGATTCGGATTACGACGCGAGGTTGCAGCGTATTCCGCAAACAAAATCCCATTCAATTCGGTTTGACTTTTGAAAAGAGAAGGCCCCGCGTCTCCCACTTCTAACACGCAGAGCCTCTGACGAACGTGGAGCGGCAGCAGCGTGACACGAAAAAAGGCATCAGATGTGGGATCGCCACGCTTGTTCGGATTAGACAACAAAAGCTACGCGGCAGAAGAACGTCTCAAAGCAGTACCGCCTAAACAGCAGCGGAAAAGGGCATGAGCTCAGTCCCTTGACGTCGCTGTGCCCGAGACCGTTCCTCCTGCTCACCTAACACGCGATTAAGCTGCGTAACAAGGTTCAACAGCTTGTCTGCGTCCATTTCATTACTGGCTTGTTCGGCTAGGGAATGCCAATCGGTTGCTTTCGACGGGGTCATAAGGAGTCCCTTTCTGCTATTCAGCAAGGTACTCTGGATTCAAAGCCGAGTCTGAGCAATAAAGCACACGATTAATCCACAGCCTGTGTTGACGCATGGTTCACCATCAAATTTGTCCTGTTAGCTTCTTCGTTTGTTTTTGCTTTTCGGGTGGTCGGCGCAAACATGGGAGGTAAATTCCTTTTCGCGCTGTAATTCGAAGTTTCGTATCATTTCAACTAAAGACTCGCCAGTGAGTGCATCCGAAGCCGTGAATCGCCAGCCACATTCGGAGCAGCCCCATCCCTGGAATCGCCGGTCTTCGATCCAAATCAGCCTGCGATTCAAAACTGGAGAATCGTTTTCAGCCTCGTCTGCCGATAGATGCTCCCCCGGTCTAAGGGCTTGCGCTGGTCGAGAAGCACCTTCCTGAGTTCAGGGTCGTGAGTATTCAGTGGATTCCGAGCAAGCAGGCTACCTGACAGCCAACCGGCAAATGAAAACAGAGGACTGACCTGCAAAGGGCCCATGATTCCTCTTTCAATTTTCGGGTGATTTCGGGAGTGGCGTGCTCTCTACTCTATACAGATGCCATCGAGGCTCGATTGGATGTGGTTAAACGCAGGTTTGCAGCGAACAAGAGCTCCAAATCCCGTGTTCATCCGGTGCTACATCACGTTCATGACGATGATTGGCAGCGGATTCACGAAACAGGGTCGGACCCCGCATTTGTTCGGCACCGAACGGTGTGTCGCTTTCCTAAAGTCTGGCAACTGTCTACCCCCCAGTTATAGCTAATTTGGTTGGAAAGCTCTTATTTCTGGTAGTAATCTTGGCGTAATCCCTAGGAGTACACCATGGACGTCCTCGTTTCCAAATCAGAATCAAATTGGCGAGATCTCTACAGAGCTGCAATTCTTGAATTGGACCCGGCTCAACTTCCGCATCGAATCACTGACGCAGAGAGCGTACTGATTGCACGAGCCAGGGAATTGTTCAACCAGGGTGGCGATAACGGGGAAGAGACCGAAGATTTGGACGATGCCATGTACGCACTCCATGCCCTTCGCAGCGTCCTGAAATACAAGTCGTCCGGCATTGTCGATAAGCCACACCAGATGAAAGTGGCGTGAGGACGAGCAGGTAATTTCGTTGGACCTCTATCGTGTGTAGCTCAATAAACCTTCCTCCTATTCCTCGCATCATTCACCTTGGCTCGCCCTACTGGGAGCCATTCTGGTGTGGATGACATTGTCTGTACTGCTCTGGCAAATCCGTAAACGATTCGCACCCCTCAGACGACGCATTAAGCGCGCCCCGGTTCCGAATGAGTGACTGCTGACCAACGGGACTGGACGTTACCGCTTCAGTCTCGTCAGGTGCGGGTCGTCATCCTTTCTGCTAGACGACCGTCATCTTGAGCGCGAGCGGGTAAAGGTCTTTTTGGCAAACGCAGCGGTCCATATTGCGCTCACGCCAGGATGGATTTCAAAAATTCCCGCGTGCCAGCCGGACCGGTCATACGCACGGTGACGGGACCCATTGCCGGCTCAACAGACAACTCAAACCTCAGGAATGGGCAACACTCCCGCTCAGCAACTATCAATTCTGCGGCAAGGACAATCCACTTCTTGTCGCCGGGTATCCGAAACACATAACCATCATCCACTTCAGTTATTTCAATCAATGCAGATTTGAATTGTGCAAGCAGTGTAGCTTCACGTTTTCGCAGGTCCTCATGAGACAAAGAACAAGCAACGGGTATTTCACCAGACATGTCAGGACCTCATTTCTTGAGAGCGTGTCTGTGACCACCAGCGCCGGAATGCTACACCCGCCCAAATTGCCTCAACGATTCCGAACGGCCAAGCGCCTTGAAGAAAACCATATACTGACCCTAAGGCACAGGAGAAGGCAAACCCCAAGATGAACCAAGGACTGCGCTTCTCAAAAGCGTAGCAAACTAGCATCGCGGTTACGGCACACAGTCCAAACAGCGTCAGCTTGTTCATCGGTCAAAGTTTATCAGCCTGTCTATTTAGAGGGTTTACCGCATATTCCTGTGGGATTGATATGCTTGAGTGGTGACTGTGTCGGGGCGAACCCGCGAAATTGTCGTTAAGCGCGGGAAACGGTTGGAGTATTTCACGATCGCGTGGAACAGCCTTGAAGGGTTAGTGGCCGTCATCGCCGGCGCCATTGCGGGCAGCATCTCCCTTGTTGGCTTTGGAGTCGACAGCTTCATTGAAGTCATCTCCGGTGCCCACGCTGCTGTGGAGAATGTCTGTCGATGCTGACGAACAAAATCGAGCATGGAACGAACGGCTGAGCACCAGAATTGTTGGAGTTTGCTTCCTCGCCCTTGCTGTGTACGTAGCCTACGAATCAGTTTTTGACCTCATTGACAGGAAGGCTCCTGAGCATAGTCTTGCTGGAATAATGCTGGCCTGCGTGTCGTTGGTGGTCATGCCGATTCTCTCTCGCGCAAAGAAGAGAGTAGGGAGCGAACTGGGCAGCGCGGCCATGAGAGCAGATGCAAAACAGACTGACTTCTGTGTGTACTTATCAGCGATTCTGCTCGCCGGTCTTCTGTTGAATGCCGCTCTCGGATGGTGGGCTGACCCGCTGGCTGGGCTGGTTATGACTGCCATCATCGCGAAGGAAGGAGTACAGTCAGTCAAAGGCGAAGCCTGCTGTGCGAAGACTAGCGTCGCCAGCACTTGCCCCTAAAACTGAGAAGCCGAGAACTTACCACTGAGAACTGCAAGTGGGCGCCAACCACTGAGCCGGGCAAGCTCAGCCAACAAAGTCGATGGCTACTTGGGTGGGTTTCCCATCCGCGGTGCCGCTGTCCCCTCGAAATGGACAAGGGTTGGGACCAAATCGTTCAGGCGCCTTTCGCTGGGGCCCTCGACATCGAAGCTCAGAATGTACCTTAAAAGGAACGTCGTGAAGAGACCTCTGAAATGCTTCCGTCCCTCTGTCGTCTGTCCCTCCATCGTGGCTGCCGTGAAAGGAACTCCGGAGACCAGTACAGGAAACTCCTCATGAACTGTGGTAAGACCCTCTTTCTCCAGTTGGTGGCGGACACTACGCACATAGTGTGTCGCAGACTGCAACTGCGGGTACATGCTCAGGGTATCTGCTAACACACCGAAGGTATATCTCTCATCGAACTTCGCAGAATCAGCGAGAATTTGCACTAGCCGTGCGCGTTTTTCAGAGGTGTTAACTAGAGGTGCGATCTCAAACTTCGCTTGCGGAGCATTAATGGTGAGTCGAAAAAAGAGGTTCTTGTACTTGTCTCCACTCACCTTGCCAGCAGCAACCACTGCCGAAATATCAGGTGGCGGCGGAGGACCGGGTTCTCCAACAGCAGCGACACAAAATACTAGTACGACACAGAGGAGATGCATCTCCAATGGGATTTCCCAGCAGACTGAGCTATCACCTTTCACCCGTAGAAAACCGCCTGGACACAGAATTACTCCATCAGTCCAGTTAAGGCATTGTACCCGCAAAGTGAGTCCCAGACATTCGCGCCCTGGCAAGTGAGCATAGACGCTGAACGTTGGCCACTTATCACTGGCAACTGACCACTCGGCTACTGAGCCGGAGCATAGTATCCGCGCCTGCTGCGCACTCGCAGGTTCTTATGATTTTGCGCCAGGATCTCGATGGAATGGTACCGGCCATTCCGCTCCAGAATCTTATCGCCTTTGTTTCTCGATCCGATAATGTTCGTGCTGATAGTGTAGACGATCACATCGGCGCGCTGTGCCATGTCGATTGCCTCCTCGCGCGAAACATGGCTCTGATTATCGTCGCCATCGCTCAATAGAATAATCGCCCGACGCACAGGCCCGCGCTGTTGTGCCTTCAACAGCTTGTCCCGACAGGCATAATAAATGGCGTCATACAGAGCGGTGCCGCCGCCGGGACGCAAGGCTCGAACTCCCCGCGAAAGAAATTCGGTATTGTCGGTAAAGTCCTGTGTGACTTCTGGGGTGGCGTCGAATCCGACCACGAAGGCTTTATCGTATTTCGGCCGTATCGTCTGATTGAGAAACTCGATGGCTGACTCCTGCTCGAACTTGAACCGGTCACGCACCGAGTTGCTGGCGTCCACCAGCAGTCCGACCTGTAAAGGAAGGTCGGTTTCATTATGAAAGCTGCGAATCTCATCGGCCGGTCTGGTATCGTCGATAACTTTGAAGTCGTTTTTCTTGAGGTCCTTGACATACCGCCCGTGCTTGTCCGTGACCGTGAAGACCACATTGACCTCATTCACCGTTCGGAAAATCGTGGGCGCAGTTTCCTCTGACGTCTCCGGGCTGGAAGTCTTGTCATTCGCTTTCGGCGATTCGTTTTTTGGGGATTGTGTCGCCGGCTGCTCGGCTGGCAGAGTCGTCTGCGGCTGAGTAGGTGTTGGCGAAGCCTTTTCTTGAGATGCGGGCTCCCCGGGCGCGGGAGCAGTTTGCGGCGGAGTAGCCGGTGCCTGTGGCTTGCTTTGCTGCTGGGCAGCCGAGGGAGCCGATGGCAGTTCGTCCTGCTCCGTACCCTGGGCAGAAACCAGCGTCGCCAGCAGAGCCACTCCGCTCAAAGAAAATGCGTTACGAGCCCTCATGGTTTCCCCTGATTATAACTCCCGTCGCTGGCCGTTGGACCTAGTTGTCGCCAACGACGAACGACCAACGACTGGTTTTAGCCCGTCTCGATCTCTCGCAGATAAGACTCTAATTCCGCAGGCATGGGCTGTACAAACGATAGCTGCGCGCCCGTCCGTGGATGCTGAAGCTGCAAGCTCATCGCATGCAAAAAATTTCGCGGCAAAGAAATTGCGCCCCCAGCCTTCGCACGCAATTCACGTGCCGCCCCATAATTCGTATCCCCAACCACAGGATGGCCCATGGAAGCCATGTGCACGCGAATCTGGTGCGTCCGTCCCGTGTCGATTTGCAGCTCGAGCAACGTGAACTTGCCAAATTTTGACGGAATCCGTCGCACCACCTTGTAGTGCGTGATGGCTTCGCGCCCGCCCGTTCGCCGGGTAGTCATCCGTGTACGCCGCACGCGGTCGCGGCTGATGCTGCTGTCAATCGTGCCCCGATCCGGCTTCACCCAACCCTGTACCAACGCGATATAAGTCTTCTTCACCTGCCGCCGGGAAAATTGTGCCGCTAATTTGCGGTGTGCCGCGTCATTCTTTGCCACAACGATCAGCCCGCTGGTCGCCCGATCCAGACGATGCACAATGCCGGGCCGCAATTCACCGCCAAGCCCAGATAGTTTTGCCATGTGATGCAACAGCGCATTTACCAATGTCCCACGATTTCGCTCGTCGTCTGTGGCTCCTGCTCCGGCATGCACCATCATCCCTGCCGGTTTGTTCACTATCGCTAAATCATCATCTTCAAACACAATGTCGAGTGGAATTTCTTCCGCCATGGCGCGTAGCGGAATCGCTTTTACCGCTCCCAGGACTGCGATGCGTTCCCCACCACGCAAACGCAGCGAGGGTTTTCCCGCGCTCTCGTTGACCAGAACCTTCTTTTGTTCGATGAGTTGCTGCACCCGTGCCCGGCTCGTCTCCGGAAGGTGGGTCACCAGAAATTGATCCAGCCGCTTACCCGCATCTTCCGCTGCAGCCAGGATCGAAATTGGAAATTGCTCGGACAAAGCCAAGCTCGCGATGAATAGAGAAGGAAAGAAAAGCCTAGTGCGCTGCCCGCGCCGGCACAGGTCTCGACGCTCCGCTGCGCAACCACCAGATGAACCCGCCAATGATCACCAGGCAAATAGAAATCAATTGCGTCCCGGTCATGATTCCGCCAAAGACCTCGCCCCGCCCCGGATCGTCGCGGAGAAATTCGAGAAAGTAGCGGGCCACACCGTAAAGCATCAGATAAGCCCCAAAAACCTGGCCATCAAACTTTTTGCGTTTCAACATCCATGTCAATAGGAAGAAGTTCGCAAGTTCGACCGCCGATTCAAAAAGCTGTGTCGGCTCGAGTGCCACGTTCAGCGGCGTGCCTGTCCAGGCATGAGCCAACGAGTTAGTGAAGGTAACTCCCCAAAAAGCATGCGTCGGTTTTCCGTAGCAGCAACCCGCGGCAAAACATCCGACGCGACCGATCGCATGTCCCAGGGCCAACCCCGGCGCGAACGCGTCGCAAGTGGCCAGCGCTGGCATCTTATGTTTGCGGATATTGCTTCTCAGAATTGCGCACACTGATCCACAATCCGATCAGCACCCCCATGGACACCAAAAATCCATAGGTAGGCAGATTGAAATTGCCGATATGAAGAAGTCGGGGAAACACTTGTTAATATTAGATGCGCTGCTCTGAAGATAAGTTTAGCAGGAAGTGAGAAGCCGACCCACTAGGGCCGTGTGGAGGGCCGAGAATGAACCCGTCGTAGACGGTGGGAACCCGCCGCGATCCATTAGGCATTTCCGCATGGCGGAACGTTGCACACCGGACCTTCTTTACGAGTCAAGTCCCCGTTCATTCGTTTGTTGGTTCAAAAATCGGTTACCACCATCACCAACCTTGCAGGCCGGCTTTCAGAAAGGATGCTAGGGAAAACTGGAGAGATTGGCAATAGGGGGGACGTAAAAAGTTGGCAGTCCAGTTGCCAGCAGGTTCTTACCCCGCCCGTCGCTTATCCTCAAGGACCTCATCCAGGGCGCGGGATAGATGGTGAGCCCGTTGCAGATACTCGGTTGCCCCGGTATCACCGGTGCGCTTCAGCAGATGGTATTCGTCGGCAATATTCAGGGCAGCGAGGACCGCCAGACGCGCCGTATCCACGGTGTGGGTCTGCTCCGCAACAGCGCGCATCTTGGAATCGACGTACTCAGCCAATTTAATGATGTAGTCAGCGTCGGAGCCGCGAAGATTGTAGGCCTGGTCGAAAATTTCCACTCGGACAGCATTATTGCTGGGATCTTTCAGCGGCGGATGTTTCGTGACGGATGCCATAACCTGTTCGCTCCTTCCGGAAGCTCAGTCCGGCGCGGTACTCAGCTCGCCGCCTGCTGCTCCTCGGCAATGGTTTCAATCTGTTGCAGCATCTTTTCCACGCGCCCGCGGATATCTTCCCGCTCCTTGCGCAGCCTGACCATCTCGCGACGCATAGTTTCGACTTCTTCCTCGCGCTCTTCCAGTTGCTCGCGCACGCGCTGTACATCGCGCTCCGCAACTGCGCGCGCCTCTCGTGCCGCTTTGTACAGCTCAATAGTGCGATAAACCTTATCTTCCAGTGCTTGGAAATCGTCAGCAGGAACCTGGTTGGACAACTCTTCAGCCATTCGCAAAGACATGATCGCGCTCTCTTCCCCGAGAGATTTTTATGTGGTGCGGGCGCCCTCGCCCGCATCCGAACTTGAGCGCAGTATACCGCAGAAAGCTGTGGAGAACCGTGGATCAGATGGATGAGAGGTGAACAGGAATGGACGGGGCCTGGTTAAGTCCAAAGCGCTGCCGAGTTCGCTCGGCTGGACAGGCGAGTCGCCTGCCCCTACGTGGTTCGTTGCAGCTTTCGCAGGCGTCTTGCTGCTTCATCTAACGTCTCATCCCGCTTGCAGAATGCAAACCGCACTTGCCGAGCGCCATCTCTAGGATCGTTGTAGAAACTCGATCCCGGCACCGCTGCCACTCCGATCGTCTTTACCAGATAACTTGTGAACTCGACATCGTTATCGAATCCGAAGGCGTTGATATCCGTCATGACGTAATACGCGCCGCGCGGACGGAAGCAGCGGAAACCAGCGTCCGTGAGAGCGGGCATCAGACGGTCGCGCCGCGTCCGATATCCCTCAGCAAGATTCTTGTAATAGCTGCGCGGCAGCCCGAGCGCAACGGCTCCAGCTTCCTGCAGCGGGGCGGGCGCGCCTACGGTAAGAAAATCGTGGACTTTCCGAATGGCGTTGGTGATCGCCGGCGGAGCCACGGTCCATCCCACGCGCCATCCGGTCACGGCGTAAGTCTTCGACATGCCATTGATGGTGACGGTGCGCTCGCGCATTCCGTCCAGAGTCGCAATCGAGATGTGCTCCGTGCCATCGTAAAGAATGTGCTCATAGATTTCGTCGGTAATGGCCAGCACATTGAACTCGACGCACAGATCGCGGATCAGCTCCAGCTCCGTCCGCGTAAACACTTTGCCCGTAGGATTATTGGGCGTGTTCACCACGATAGCTTTGGTCTGATTGTGAAACGCCGCCCGCAGCTCGCGCTCGTCAAACGTCCACTCGCCATCGACATCCGCCTTCGCCGGCGGACGCAGCTTCACATACCGCGGCTTCGCCCCCGAGATAATCGAATCCGGCCCATAGTTTTCGTAAAACGGCTCGAAGATGATGACCTCATCTCCCGCATTGCACACCGCCAGCAAAGTGGAAACGATGGCCTCGGTCGAGCCGCAGCAAACCGTGAGTTCGGTCTCGGGATCAACCGTCATCCCCTGCCATTCCTGAAATTTTCGGGCAATGGCGTTGCGCAGACTTTTCGCGCCCCAGGTGATGGCGTACTGATTGATGTCGGCGGCAATCGCTTCCTGCGCCGCCCGCTTGATCTCCGCCGGAGCAGGGAAGTCAGGAAAGCCCTGGGCCAGATTGACGGCGTCATACATCATCGCCTTCCGCGTCATCTCGCGGATCACGGACTCGGTGAAGTGTGCGACTTTGCCGCTGAGAAACGACTTCGTTTGCCTGGCTACATCGCCCATAGTGGGTGAGATTATCAGGAGCGGTGGAGGCTTGGCCACAGGGGAGTCAGACGATAGGCGTGAAATAGTTTTCGCCATTGTGCCGTGCTTGAACGGGGTACCAGGCTGCAAACCGGGGCTAAGGCGGAGAGGAGATCACTTTCCGTGGCAATGTTTGAACTTCTTGCCGCTGTTACAGGGGCATGGTTCGTTCCTGCCTATTTTTTCCCCTGAAGGTGTCATGATTCTACCGCGGAGATGCCCCGCCAACTTCTCTAACACGGGGTCCGCCTTCCACGGATCCTTAATAAAGGCAATCGCGTCGACTAGCCTGTCACTTGTCGCAATGCACCCGAGAGCGAGCCACACGTCAGCCCTCGATTTATATTTAGCCATCGTTGCGAGCGCCAGGAGTTTGTTTTTGAGCACCTGTGGAGAGCTCGGCTCCGACAGGATCGTAATGCCACTCAGACTGCCCGTGAGAAGCACCCGGGCATCATGGCTTCGGTGATCGGTTGCCGCCTTTGTTTTAGTCACCTTCAGTGTCTGGACGAGTTCATCGGCCCCGTTTCCCGCCAAATCGTACAGAAAGAAGACGACGTCAGTAAACCTAGGATCCCCAGTGGACTTCGCTTGATCGACCAGGTTCTGAAATTCTTCATTTTTCCACTGCGTGCGCAACTTGTCCGCAGCAGCCGTCCTAGGAACAGAACCGCGTTGGACCGGAAAATTTGCGTCAATTAGCTGTGCGAACTCATTGCCCACCATTTCCATATCAGCTTCGTTCGCTTTAAATAGCTTCTGTCTAAGATGAAAGCCCAGTAGAGACATTTCCGAATCAGCTTTGTAATAGGTGTTCAGAGTCGTTCTCTGCCGCAGATAGTAGGCGGGCGAATTCAAACGGGTCCGGGAGATAAAAAGCGAGGACATCCAAATCGAAGATGCTAAGCGCTACAGGAAACGGATCACTGGGCTGTTTGACCAGATACACATCTACCTGATGGGTAACTGCTGGGTAATGGTCCACCGTGACGCACAGAATATAAGCGTCATCTATACTCTCGCTGAGATGTATCTCTTGCCCGTTTATGAATAGCCTGTTTGCCCGGTCGAGTAAGGCTCGTCGGCAGAGCACTCCCTGATCGTACCCTTCTTGTACGGCTAGCTTGCAGTCTTCCACCAGCCTTTCCTGGTCACCGAGCTTCGCTAACTCCGTCAGTCGTTTCGACTTCACTTGGGCAATGACAGCTTTGTTGCCCACAAATCGCGAGAACATCAACGTCCGTTATGTTGCGGCCTTTCGTTTTCCTGACTTCAACATTGGTATAAACGTTGGACGTGCCAAAGACACTCCTGAGAAGGTTCGCAGTTGCATTCTCCGCGAATTGCCCGCGATGCCTCAGTGCCTCGCTGGCATACGAGGAATCGGTGTTCATCCAATAGAACGGACTCTCGTAAATCGCCTCCGAGAGATTGAAACAAATCGGAACGAAGTAGCGTCCGTCAGGTAATTGGACCACGGGGCTGGACTGGAGTTGATTGTATTGTCCAGGTAATCTCAACTTTGCGTTTACTTTTCCAGGTACCAATGAGAACGCGCTAACAAAACCTTTAACCGCGGCGGCTCCGAAATGTTGAAGATCCTTTTCCTCGAAACAGAAGACCGCCAGCGCTGCCTTGCACAGCACGGAAAAATTTTCACGCGGCAACGTCCGCAGCGCATTGTACTTTTGCTCATGAAGCCTCTTCAGTTCTCGCGCGATCGTTGCCATTTCGGGTATAGCAATGCCCATGTGCTGGCTGATCCATGCCTCGTCGTCTCGGTATTTAACGACCGCAAAATCGAGATACTGGAAGTCATAGGCCCCAGACCCTGAATAAAATATAGGTTCGGTCATTATCTTGCCGGCACCGAATATCCTGCGGTATTTCTGTTCCGGAGTTTCATTCGTCCCGCTGCGGGCAGAATTGTTGGTGAGTTCCTCGAGAAAACCTTCATGGTGTCCTTTGTGTAGCTCAAGGAACAACCGATAAACCTCCTCGAACCGCGCTGCAGAGTCTTCCTCTGTGTTTTCGCTGGTTGGTGCAATGCGGGTATAGGCGGAGACTGGATTTAAGGCCGACGACGACGCTGGCGGGGATGATGTACCAGGGGTCCTCGGGGATGACATACACGGCGAAGAAATCAATTTCTTCTTCGGTGTAGCGTTTCCGGGCGGGGCCGGCTAAACCGAAGACGTAGGCGACGCCGTCTTTTTTCCAAGTGGTGGATTTGACCTGCACGCGCAGGAATTGGCCGTTCAGTTCGACAGCAAAATCGTAGCGGGAGGATCCACCCCAGGGTCGAGAGACATTGAATCCGTGTTCGCAAGCGCGGATCATGAATCGGGCTTCGGTCCATTCTCCGCGCTGATTATTACTTTTCATGAAATTCGTTTTGCTTCCCATTGGTTTTCCTTAAAAAATGAGTTGGATAAAAAAAACAAGCGCAGCCGGAGGCCGCGCCTTTGAATAAATCCCTATATATCTAGCATAGCATTTTCGGAGGGGTAAACCTGCACGGAATTAGACCCGTTCGTGTAGTTTCTACCTATTGACAAAGTTTTCCTCGGATTTCCACAGCTTATGTTTGAGCTTTGCAAGGGAGGCTACAACTCTACTGTTTCGACTTGCTGTGGCTTTTAACTTTCTCAGCAGTTCGTCGAATGCGGCGCCTAATGGCGGCTTGCTCTTTGCGGGCCAGGCGTTCAGTCTCGGCTACCGCGTCATCGCTGGCACCACGGCTCAAGGCCGTGTCTGCCAAAGCCAGCCAGCGGGCAGTGTCATTAGGATTGTCGAGGCTGCGCGTGCCACGCTCATCGGCAGGAAGGATTGCGTGTGGGTCGGGCGCGTCGGGTCGTTCTTTCGGTGACATACGGCAAACCTAGGATGCCATAACCGGCCGAAAATGTTCGATACAGTACATACTGTATTTCCAGAGTACCTCTTTTTTTAGTGGTCAGTGGCCAGTGATCAGTGGTCAGTTCCGCCAGCGTTAAAGCGGTGCGACACTTCAAGGTTACTTACTGCGAGTCCTTCTTCCCGAATAAGGACTTACTGGCCACTGACAACTGGCCACTGAACACTAAGTTCCTACTGCGATCGCAAGCTTCCGCCTAGGGCTTCCAGTGCGCGGACGATTTGCTGCGACCACTGTGCGACTTCATTCTCGCGCAGGGTTCGCTCTCCCCACTGGAATCGCGCGCGTAGCAGCAGAGAATACTTGCCGGCTGGAATCGCTCCGCCGCGAAAGATCTCGACGGGAATGAAGCTGCGCAATTGGCTGAGACCGAGCGCGGTCACAGCTTGGGAAATCTTCTCGAACCCGATGGAATCGGCAAAGACAAATGAGAAGTCACGCTCCACGGCGGGATAACGTGGCAAAGATTCGTACCGCACCTGACGCAGGTCGCGGCGATAGAGCTGGTCGAGATAGAGCTCGGCGATGAATACGTCCTGACGCAGCTTGCGAGTGGCGGCGATCGTGGGATGAATCTGTCCGAATTGCGCGACGGGGACGCCGTCCATGACAGCGCGCGCCGAGCGGCCGGGATGGTAGTAGTCCGCAGTCTGAGGATCAAAGTGTAGAGCGGTGTGCTGGAACGGATGCAGAAGATTTTCTACATCACCCTTCACATCGAAAAACGATAGCGGACGCGCTTCTTGACGAGTCTCCTGATGAAGACGAACGCTGGGCGGCTCGGCGCTCCCAGTGGCTCCGAGGCAGATCCGCTTCAACTGCTCAGCTGTCGTGCCGGAAGCCTGGAACACATTGCCGGCCTCGAACAGGCACACATTGTCGCTTCCACGATTCAGATTGTAGGCAACCATATTCAGCATGCCCGGCACCATGGAAGTCCGCATGATAGAAGCTTCTTCGCTCAGCGGATTAGCCAATTCGATTACAGGCAAAGCGGAGAATTGTTCCGCCTCCTGATGCGAAATAAACGTCAGCGAAATGGCTTCGTTGTAGCCGAGGGCGAGCGCTGAGGTTCGTAACTTGTTATCTTTTTCCGCGTCGGGCTGTTCAACTACTGCGCCGGCATAGGCAGGCAGCGTGTTGGGAAATTTGTCATAGCCATGCAGCCGTGCGATCTCTTCGATGAGATCGACTTCGCGCTCTACATCCAGCCGCCAGCTCGGAATGCGCACCGTGAAATCCGCATCGCCTCCGCGTTCTGGGAGCACATCAAAACCGAGCTTGTCGAGGATGCGGAAAATTTCATGTGTCTCGAGCTTCTCCCCCAGAATGCGATGCACCTCGGCAATATGCAGCGCCACAGGAGCCAGATCCATGCTCCTAGCGACGACATCAAGGGGAGCGCCAACCAATTCCCCGCCTCCCGATTGAAGAATCAATTCCGCGACCCGATCGCAAGAAAGCACAGTGGACTCAAAATCCGCACCTCGCTCAAAACGATGCGAAGCATCAGTATGCAACCCATGCCGCCGCGACATCTTCCGAACCGAAATCGGATCCCACCAAGCCGACTCGATCAGGATGTTTCGCGTCTTATCCGTAATCATGGTGTCGAAGCCACCCATGACGCCGGCCAGGGCCAAGGGTTTTCGTGCATCGGCGACGACCAGGTCTTCGGTGGTGAGCTTGCGATCGACACCGTCCAGGGTTTTGAGCTTCTCGCCATCGCGTGCGCGGCGGATGACGATCTTGCCGCCCTCAAGCAGGTCGAGATCGAAGACGTGGGTGGGTTTGCCCATTTCCCATAGTGTGTAGTTGGTGGCGTCCACGGCGGTGTTGATCGGACGTTGATCTAGGAGAGCCAGCCGTTTTGAAATCTGTGCGGGTGACGGTTTTATTGTGACGTCGCGCAATATTCGACCGGTAAATCGCGGGCATAACGCTGGCTCATCAATCTGGATTTGAAATTCAGCGCTGCCTTTGGCTGCGGGAAGCTGGGGCGCTATTGGTTTCAGCGGCAGGTTATAGATGGCGGAACATTCGCGAGCTACTCCGTAATGGTTCATGGCGTCGGGACGGTTGGTAGTGATGTCCATATCGAAAATCGTGCCGTCGCCTTCGCCGCTGACGGACTCGACCGCAATACCGGCCAGCGTGAGATCATCCGCCAGTTGGTGATAATTCACCTGGAGGTCGACGAAATCACGCAACCATTGGGGAGAGATTTTCATTTTGTGGAGCGGAAAATATTATGCAAACTGTTCCAGAAAACGCACATCGCCCTGGAAGAAGAGCTGAATGTCGTCTACGCCATACTTCAGAATCGCGATGCGCTCTACGCCCATGCCGAAGGCGAAGCCGCTGACCTTCTTGGAATCGTAGTTCACAAATCCGTACACATTGGGATCCACCATGCCGCAACCCAACAGCTCAATCCAGCCGCTGGCCTTGCAATTGGGGCAGCGTCCGCCATCGCGGTATCCCTTGCCGCCGCAGAAAATGCAACTGATCTGCACGTCCGCGCTGGGCTCGGTGAAGGGAAAAAATGACGGGTAAAAACGTGTCTTGACGCTTGAGCCAAACAGCGCCTTCATGGCGTGATCGAGTGTGCCCTTTAGATCGCAGAAGGTGATATTTGTGTCGACGGCCAGGCCTTCGACCTGATGGAAGATCGGCGAGTGAGTGGCGTCGGGTGCGTCGTTGCGATGGACCTTGCCGGGACAGACCACGCGCACCGGCGGCTGCATCTTTTCCATGGTGCGAATCTGCACTGGCGAGGTGTGAGTGCGCAGCAAGAGACGGTCGCGTAGCGGCTTCGATTCTTGATTGGCGATGAATAACGTGTCCTGCGTGTCGCGAGCAGGATGATTCGGCGGAAAGTTCAGGGCTTCGAAGTTGTAGTAGTCGGTCTCAATCTCCGGCCCTTCTTCCACTGAGTAGCCGAGGTTCCGGAAGACGGAAACAATTTCGTTCATCGTCTTGATGATGGGATGTTCGGCCCCCAGCGGGCGGCGGATGCCTGGGAGGGTGACGTCGACCTTCTCGGATTCGACTCGCGCGGTGGGAACGGAGCTGTGAATTCGCTTCAACGTCACGTCAACCGTCTCTTCGACTTGTACTTTTAACTGGTTGACACGTTGTCCGACGTCGCGCTTGCTGGCGGCGGGAGACTTTTTTAGCCAGAGATCATTAACGGTGCTCAGGATGCCATTCTTGCGCGCTATCCAGCGGTCACGGAAAGTTTTCCATTCTGCTTCACTTTTGACCGACTTCGATTCCGCGTTCAGTGCAGAAATTAATTCGCGCGAAGCCTTTTCCAGGGCCTCTGGCGAGTAATCCGTGAGTTTAGGAACGGTGTATGCCACGTTTTCTCCAACTGACTTCAAGTGTCAGCGGCGAATCCCTCGCAGCTAAAGCTGCTCGGGATGAGATCATGGAAGCGGTTGTCGGCACGGCTGAAGCCGTGCCCTTTCAAGGCGCGGGCCCAAAGCTGTTCCACAAGCTGTTTCTGAAAGCTCTTAAGCAAAAGACTCCAGCAATGTCCGTGATGGCTAAATGCCAAGTGCCAAGTGCCGATTTAACTCAGTGCTCCCTTGGCCTGCTCGACGAGGCTTTTAAAGGCGCCGGGATCGTGGACCGCCAAGTCGGCAAGGATCTTGCGATCCAGTTCTACGCCGCCTTTTTTCAGCCCGTGGATGAATTGGCTATAACTCATCCCATTCATTTTGGCAGCTGCGGCGATGCGCACGATCCACAGGGAGCGGTACTGGCGCTTTTTCTGTTTGCGGCCGGAGTATGCGAATTTGAGGCCGCGCTCGACCGCCTCTTTGGCGGAGCGGTACAGTTTGGATTTTGTGAGGAAATAACCGCTGGCGCGTTCCAATATCTTCTTGCGCTTGGCGCGGCGTTTGGTTCCGCGTTTTACACGAGGCATGTTCTCTCCTTTTAATTTCCATTTTGCGGCGGCTGGAGGCAGGAGACTGGAAACAGTCTGAATGGCCTCTTCACTCACCGGGGGCCACGCTGGTCAGGCCCACAGAACGCGGACAAGAACCCGCGCTAAACAACATACAGACTAGTATGGAATCATTCGTTTGATCTTGGGCGTATCTGCGTCGCTCACCAGGACCGACTTGCCCAATTTACGTTTACGTTTGTGTGCCTTGGAAGTCAGGATATGGCGCAAATGGGAATGGCCGCGCTTCACCTTTCCGCTGGCAGTTTTCTTGAAGCGTTTGGCGGCGCCTTTGTGCGTTTTCATCTTCGGCATAAATTCCTCGGGGATAATTAGCACTCAGCAATCAGCACTCAGCATTTAGCCATTGTAGGTTTGTACAGATTTCTGCTAAGTGCTGCTTCTATGCCTGACTGACTCGGCCCTGCGACGATTGCTGATGTTGCTTCTCTGCCGCCTTTTTGGGGGCCAAGATCGCGTGCAGTGTGTTGCCTTCCTGCCGGGGGCGAAATTCGACGATGCCTCTTTCGCCGATGTCTTTGATCAGGCGTTCCAGGATTTCGCGTCCCAGGTTGGTGCGCGTCATTTCGCGACCGCGGAAGAAAATAGTTGCTTTGACTTTATCTCCCTCGTCGAGAAAGCGCAGCACGTGGTTCTTTTTAGTTTCGTAATCGTGGTCGTCCACATTGATGCGGAACTTCACTTCTTTGACCACAATCACTTTCTGGTGCTTCTTGGCCTCGCGTTCCTTCTTCTCCTGCTGATAGAGGAATTTCCCATAGTCCATGATGCGGCATACAGGAGGCGTGGCTGTGGGAGAAATCTCGACCAGATCCAGGTTCTTCTCGCGGGCCATTTTCAGGGCTTCAAAGGGAGGCAGGATGCCGATCTGCTTGCCTTCATCATCAATCACGCGGATTTCGCGGGCTCGGATGCGGTCATTGGTGCGGATAAAACGTTTGTCGATACAATCCTCCGTCGATGAACAGGGCGAACGAGATGAAAATTATAGCATGGTCGGATGACGGAGGCGGGAGGCCAGTGCGTGACAGATCAATTCGACTAAGCGACACCATGGTTTTACAGGCATGTGTATAACTAATGAGTAACCTGGTTTTACAGGCAAGTGTATAACTAATGAGTAACCTCTGAGGCAGGAGACGGCATCCGTGCTGAGTTCCAGGACTTCGGGAGAGTCCTTACCCCAATTGCACCATAATGGTGTATAGTGGTGTTATGGCAACAAAGAAAACAATCCGCCGCAGCCTGACGCTTCCTCGTCCCATCGCCAAGCAAGTTGACAGCATGGCGAGGCGGCGGCGGCTTAGCGACAATCGCGTCCTGGTAGAGTTGATTGAGCTTGGGATCGAGGCCAGACGGCAGAAAGAAAAGGATTTTTTCGACCTGGCGGAGCGCTTCCGTGCGTCGAAAGATCCTGACGAAATCAAGAAACTAGGGGAGGAATTAGGCCTCTTCGTGTTTGGTGAGTAGTGCCCAGATTGCTAGCTGGTCTCACCTTCCCATTGCCATTCGTGACCATTTGGCCGAGCGCATGCGTGATCGCAAGATCAGCCTCACCGACCTCAATCAACTCCGAATCTGGATCGAGTCGAAGCCCGACGTTTCCGAAGGACCTTGGTACAAAGACTTCGGATCGTTCAAATTGTGTGGCGAAGGCAGTTATCCCAAGACCTTTCTGCTGGCAGGCCAGACAGCTAAGGGCCGGAAGCTCTAGCTAGGCTGGGACCTAGACTGACTCCGATCAACTCGGCGGTTTCGATTCCGACGACCTCTGCTTTCACCCAGCGGTTGGCGTCGTGTCGCCCTTCCACCTGGAGTTTTAGATAATTATCCGTGAGGGCCTCGGTGAAGTTGCATTCAGAAAGGCGGGGATCCTCGTCCCACCGCATGGCGTCGCTATGGGAATGAAGGGTGATGGCCTCAACCGTTTTTCCGACCAACGACTCCATGAATGCCAGCTTTTTCTCGGTCGCTCTCTCACGCAAAATCCGGTTCCGCTCCCGCGCTACATGAACGGGAACTTGATCGCGCATTGCGGCTGCTGGTGTGCCCGGACGCGGAGAGTAAGTGAAGACGTGAAGATAAGTAAACGGTAGACATTCAATCATGCGGACAGTTTCGTGAAACTCGGCATCGGTCTCGCCGGGGAAGCCGACCATGACATCGGCCCCGATGCCTGCGGTGGGCATGGCAGCGCGGATCTTCTCGATTTTCTCTCGATAATGCCAGGGACGATATTTGCGGTGCATGCGGCGCAGGACGGTATCGCTACCGGATTGCATGGGCACATGCGCATGTTTGGCGATGCGCGGTGATCGGGCCAGAAGGCGTATCAGTTCGTCGCTCCAATCCATGGGTTCGACCGAGCTAATGCGGAGTTTTTCCAGTTTCGTTTGATCGAGGATGGCACGAATCAAATCTTCAAAGCGAGGCGGGCGGGGGCGCCCGCCCCACACTTCTTGCGAGAGATCGCGTCCCCAGCGGCCGAGATTGATTCCGGAGATCACGACTTCGCGATAGCCGGCTCCCACGAGAGCATTTGTTTCATGAAGGATTTGAGGCAGCGGTAGAGACCGGCTGTGGCCGCGAACGTAGGGTATGACACAGAAGGAACAGCGGTTGTCGCAGCCGTCCTGAACTTTGAGGTTGGGGCGAGTGCGTTCATTCGGAGCATCGAATACGGGAGCGGCCAGCAGTTCGGTGTGGGCGAAGATATCCGAAACGAAGATCGGGCTTCGGTTCTCGGACGTGAGGGTGGTAATAGGGACAAAGTGGCGGACCTCAGGGGCTAAAGCCGGTGTCTTCTCTTCACTTGCGGCACGGCTGAAGCCGTGCCCTTCCCAAGACAGTGCAACACCCTCAAACGCTTCAATATCCTGAGACCCTGCAATCGTCGGAGACCGCGTAATATCCAAAAGGACTGCAATCTCAGCCAACTGGTGTTTGTGCGAGTTCCCGATGACTTGACTCACGCCCGGCATGACGGCGATTTCATCGGGAGCCCGTTGCGCGTAGCAGCCAGTGACCACAATCTGACATTTCGGATTCTGACGATGGATACGGCGGATGGCGGCGCGTGCGTCCTGATCGGCGGCAGCAGTCACGGTGCAAGTGTTGAGCACCACAATTTCAGCTTGCGCCGGGACGTTGGCGCGAGTGAGGCCGCGCTCACGAAACTGATGCTCAATGGCAGCGCCGTCGGCCTGGGTGGCCCGGCAGCCAAAGCTCTCTACATAGAAACTGGCCACGGTCTATAGTAACGTAGAGGCAGTGCTCTTCGCCGGAGGATCCAGCCAGATGTTCTCGATTCTTCGACGAGAAGCGCAGCGGTCTTGAATTTCTTCGTTCTTGCGCTTGCTACTTACTTATTTTTACCCTCGAGGTTTTTCTATGAAGCGCCGAATTCTGCTGGTGGATGATGACGTGGCGGTTCTACTCACGCTAAAAGCGGTTCTGGAAATGAATCAGTTCGACGTGGAGACCGCATCCTCGGGCGCGGAAGCAGTTGAGAAGATGCGCTCCGGCGTCTACCAGATGGTAATTACGGACGCGCGCATGGAAACCGAAGATGCCGGATTTCATGTACTCCGCGCTGCACGCAAGCAGAGATACAATCCCGCGACTGCGTTACTCACCGCGTTTCCGCCAATGGATGGAGATTGGAAGCAGGCAGGGGCCCAGACTTTACTGGTCAAGCCGGTGGGGACGAAAGACTTATTGCGGCAAATTGAGGCCCTGCTGATTGGGCATGAAGATGAAAAGCGGGGACAGAACAAATCCCCGCGCAGACAAACACCCGCAGCTCGTCGCGCCCGTGGAAAGAGAGCGAGCTAGCCAGCTTGCTTCAGATTCAGGCCGTAGCCGCCTGCCGCCGCTGCTGAAAACATTCGCGGCAGAAAACCGGACGGCCCTGGGTCGGCCTGAAGGGGACGGTAGTCTCCTTGCCACATTGCGAGCAGACGGTTCGAGTTTCAACCTTGGCGAAACTTTGTCCCGGTGGGTGAGGCGTTGCACCCAGCACGGAGACGCGTTTGGTTTTACAGGCTTTGCACCGCTTGGGTTCATTTTTGAACTGCTTGTCGTGAAAGAACAGCTGTTCCCCGGCCGTGAAGACGAAGTCGGCCCCGCAGTCGATGCACTTCAATATTTTGTCCTGGAATTCCATGGAGACTTCCCCCTTCAACCAATCCCTGCTCGATGCGCGCGGCCGACGAGAGATTGCCGACACTCGTAACCCGCGCGAGGGCGCAGAGTTTCCCAATTACTGGTTGCGCAGCTAAAGATTGACCCTGGGTTCGGCCGGCCATACTGGCAAAAGTATGGATTACTGCCAAATCGTCAACAGCGAATGCAAAGTGAAGCGGTACGCCCATCCAAACGGGGAGGCGATTTAAAAAAGGAATGGGCCACCCTTGGGGAGGGCGGCCCAAACATCATTAGTCCTGCTCTTTGCGAGCTTTCTTCCGGCTGCGCTTCCGCGCCAGCGCTTCTTTCACACGCTTCTTTTCGCCGGGCTTCAAGTAAAAGGAGTGACGCTTGACCTCCTTGATGATGTCTTCCTGTTGTACCTTGCGCTTAAAACGCCGCAGTGCATTCTCGAGGGATTCTCCCTCTTGCAGTCTAACTTCAGCCAACGGACTAACACCCCCAAACTCGTCCCATTTGGACGGGATAGTTATTGCAAGGTTCAGCATACAAGTCAAGAACTATAACCATGTTACACAGGAAAAATGCGGGTTGCAGCATGAGACAGCATAATTTTAGATTCAAAAATCAGTTTCAAAGCGATCTGCACTTGCCGTGGAGCATACGCGTCGGTGGCCCGCAAAAAGTTTGCTGGCCGCCGGTACTGTGCCGGGAAGTGATTGATTCCAGTCTGGTTATCGACCCTTAACGAACTGGCCGCCGGTGTTCAGGAAGCCGTCGTCACTGAATTGGAGACGCTGGTTGGCACGGTTCAGCAAGTTGAAAGACTCAGCCACCAAATCGAGCTTCACTCGATCCTGAACATACAGACGACGAGTCAGGCGCATGTCCGTGGTGGCGTAATCCGGGCCCAGGAATGCGTTGCGTCCGGCTCCGGGAAGTCGATCATTGGTACTGTTGTTGTCCTGATTGGGATCGCCGAAAACGCGTGCGTCAACCGGGCGGCCGCTGCCGACGGTCACGACTCCGGACATCTTCCAATCGTTGAAGATCCGACCAAGGAAAGTGTGATTGCGACTGAAGGGGCGAGGATCTGCAATCCAAGAGAAAGCAAAACGATGGCGCTGATCGGTGACGCTGGGGTCGCGTTCGGCGCTGGTGGCATAGGAATTTTCTACAGTCACTGGGCGTCTGGCGACGAGCCAATTTTGTCCATCGTCGACGGCGTGACCGAAGGTGTAGGCCAGCCGGAAATACAGACCGCTGGTCATGCGACGGCGCAGCGAAACTGTGAGGCCGTGGTACACGCTGGAGGCGGCGCTTTCGAATACGTTAATTGCGCCGAGCTGTGGAATCGGCCGCACCAGCGGATTGATGCAAGGAGGGAAGGGGCAAGTCAGAGATCTAGTGAACTGCCAGGTCGAGAAAGTGTCGACGTT
>WNGL01002417.1_pt1 | contig 32172 bp, 29 predicted proteins | sample 5400591 | NCBI WGS metagenome assembly WNGL01 (sample SAMN13153377, study PRJNA577476) | soil metagenome | isolation source: 80 cm soil or saprolite under Garry oak tree replicate 1 | place: USA:California | collected 2016-06-15
GTCAACTTGGTGCAGGGTGGCCCGACACCAACAGCTACGCCCACAGCAACGCCGACGGCGACAGTTCCACCTAGTCCCACGCCTACAGCGACTGCAGCGTCTACCCCGACACCTACTCCGACGCCGGCTCAGATCACACTCACGGCATCAGGCCGCAAGGTACATGGATTCGACACGGTGGATCTTTCCTGGAGCGGGGCGACTTCGGTCAGTGTCGACATTTACCGCAATGGCGTGATCATCACGACGGTAACTAATACGGGCAGCTATACTGATAACACGGGCCAAAAGGGCAAGGCCACCTTCACGTATAAGGTATGCGAAGCGGGAACGCAGAACTGCTCCAATCAGGTAACCGTGAGGTTTTAGCAACGGCCAAGGAATAAGAGAGAAGTCCAAATTTAAGACAGCGCCCTTCTTTTAATCTTTCGCTTCGCAGGGAGCGCTGTGTTCCGCAGACGCGATGGACTCACGGTTTTCTTGCCGGCATCGGTTTTGAGCTTTTCATAATTTCTGATTCGGGCGTGAGCGTGGCGGGTTTTCCGCTAAAGATGATGCGGTTAGGTTTTTGAGCGAGTGTTTCGAGGAGCGCTTTGGCGTATGTCGTCACTACTTTCAAGTTCAAGAGAGTCACGCGCAGTTGTTTCAACTCTTCCTGAAGCTGCTTATCCGTTCCGCTGATGAAGTGGTCGGCTGTGCCAAGCACGGTGTCTGCGCCTTTGCCAACGTTGTCGAAGTTCGTGATCAGATTTTGTAAGTTGTCGGCGTCCAGCTTCATTGAGTCGGCCAGTGGCCCAAGCTTGGGCGTGAATTGATCGAGGTCTTTCTTTAATCCTGCGACCAAGACGTTCGTGTCATTGAGCAATTTGTTTGCGTTATCCAACAGCGGACCGGCTCCCGCTGTGAGCTGCTCAATTCCGTAAGCGGGATGACCTTCGATAGTCCCGTTGTTTGCCAGTGTCTCACCACCGGGCGTGCCTGCGGAAAGCGCTACAAACTTCGGCGAAAGCAATGTATCGGAGCTGAGCGTGGCAGTTACGTCCGTAGGCATCGGTGGGATTTTTTCGTCGAGGCTGACTGTCACGAGCACCGCGTCCTTTTTATTCGGCAACGCTTCACGCTCTTTGGAGGTGAGATGCTGCATGGCGATCACGCGTCCGGCTGGCGCGCCGGCATAGCGCACCTCAGAATTCACTTTTATACCGGTCACATCTTCATAATTGATTCGCAGGGTGCGTGTCACCTTTTTGAGGCGATATCCAGAGAGCGCAAAAGTGAGCGCGGCGAGCAGGACAATGCTGCATGCGATCACGAACAAAGCGACGAAGTAATCGGACAAATTGCGTTTCATTGACGTTTGTGATGAAAACGAAACCGGCCACCCAGGAATGGCCGGGGCCGGACAAGTTGATGATCTTTATGCTCGTCCTGTGAAAGATTCAATGGAATCGGGCCGTCAGGTTTACCGTGGATAAATTGCTGCACCTCGGGGTTTGGACTATTCCGAATTTCATCGGGAGTGCCTTGTGCCACAATCGACCCGTGGCCAAGCATGATCATACGCGTTGCGATCCGAAAGGCGCTAGTCATATCGTGAGACACAACCACTGCGGTCATGTGAGTGCCTTTAGTCAAGCTCAGGGTTAGCTCGTCTACCACTGCGGTCATGATTGGGTCGAGTCCCGAAGTCGGCTCATCGCTGAATAACAACTCGGGATCAAGCGCCAGCGCGCGCGCCAAGCCGACGCGTTTTTTCATCCCACCGCTGATTTCATCCGGCCTGAGACCTTCAAAGCCGGTTAGGCCAACCATCTGTAGTTTTTGCTTAACGATTTCTTCAATTTGGTCCGGGGACTTGTCGGTATGCTGTAAAAGTGGGAGCGCAACGTTTTCGCCCACGGTAAGAGACGCAAGTAGCGCGCCGGATTGGAATAGCATCCCAAAGCGTAGTCGCACTCGTTCAATCTCGCGTTCACTCATTCCCGTAACTTCTTCCCCGAAAAGTTTCACCGATCCCGAAGTCGGCTTCATGGAGCCGATCATGTGCCGGAGCAAAGTGCTCTTGCCGCAACCGCTTCCGCCCATGATCACGAGCGTATCGCCACGATGTACGTTGAAGGAAATATCGTCGAGCACGGCACGGTCTCCGAATTTCCGGACGAGATGACCTACCTCGATGATGGTTTCTCCGTTGGCATTCATGCGCTGAAGAAGAAAATCCCGGTGAGAATCGCGTTCATTACCAACATCGCCAGCAAAGATTCCACGACCGAGGCTGTTGTGGACTGACCGACACCCTCCGCGCCGCCTTCGACATTAAGCCCAGCATTGCACGCTATTGTGATAATGATCCAAGCAAAAACCACACTTTTGATCATTCCTGAATACAAATCCCACGTCTCTGCGCTTTCCAGCGCGCGCAGCACGTAGCCTGCGGTGTTGAAATCGAGGGCAAAACGGCATACCGCCCAGCCTCCCAGAATGCCGATATAATTTCCGAAGATGGTCAAAGCCGGCAACATCACCACCATGGCGAAAACGCGCGGAACGACCAGGTATTGGACCGGGTTGATCGCCATCACCTCGAGCGCCTCGATTTCCTCCGACACCTTCATTGTACCCAGCTCAGCCGCGACAGCGGAGCCGCTGCGCCCGATCACGATGACCGCGATTAACACCGGCCCCATCTCGCGCAGAAGCGTGAGCATCACCAGGTCTGGTATGTATATCTGCGCGCCGAGGCTCTCGAGAGAATGCGCAGCCTGCATCGCCAGAGTCACTCCTACGCTGAACGCGGTCAGCGCCACCATTGGCGCGGCGCGCACTCCGATGAAAACCATTTGCCGAAAAATCGGCGCGATCTTGAAAAATTGCCCCTTAAACGGCGCGATGAAAATCCAATAAAGGATGCTGAGATTGAGGAGGAGATAATTTTTCACTTGCCGCTAGAGCGGGCAGAATGCCAAGGCAAATGGAATGAAGAAAGCCGAAAGTTTGGCGAACGAGCAATCCGGAAATACAAAATGCTACCGCTGAATTTCGCACGAAGTGCTTTTGGAGTGCGATGCGTCTTCGCATCGCTTTTGCTGGGTTGGTTCAGAAGTTACGCTGAACTGATCCGAGCAACGCTGCTGAAATCCAACCTCAAATCGCTAAAGATCACCTGCGCTGCGTTTCTTCCCGGCGCCATAGACACGCCCGGGCCGGGGTGACTTCCAGAGCTGCATAAGTAAACATTAGAGACTGGTGTTTTGTATTGTCCGAGTTCGGGAATCGGGCGCAGCGAAGCGTTTTGATAAGGGAGAAACGCGCCTTGCCCGAGCGTGCCACGAACGGCGCTGATGATCCTGCGCGAGATATCAACTGGAGAATGCGCTACGCGCTTAAGAATCTTGGCCTTCAAATCGGGAATGTAGCTGGCCGTGATGAGGTCAATGAGGTACCGCGTACGGTTCACGCGCGTGATCCCAGGTCCGTGCCGAGACTCTGCCGGTGGCGTCGCCGGTGATGAAATATGGGACACTCAAGACCACGAATTTCATCAGCGCCCTACCAGCTGGCGCGCGACTGGGATCTATGGCGGAATCATTCCAACTCACGATCATCGGCGCCGCCGGCAGTGCGCCGCCGCGACATTGCAGATAGATCCGCGCGAAAAAGTCGAGCGCCGGTTCGCTAAGGTGGACATGCGCGGATTGGCGCGCCGCAGGTCCCGCTTTGTAGTTAATTGGACTCTCGAGGGCAACGAACATGACAAAAACAGAATCGCCCCATTCGTAGCGCTGCATTTTATCGACGATTGCTCGTCCCACCATTCCGGCACCGAGCAGATCGATTACGAGATGACCGGGATCGACATTCGAGACGATCAGTTGACCGGCTGGAATCTCTTCGCCGCTTGCCAGGCGCAGGGCAGTGGCACGTTTTGCATCGCCCAGAATTTTTTGGACGAGGACGCTTGTACGGATTTCGCCGCCATGCGCTTGCAGATCTTCAGCGAGAGCGAGCGTGACGCGGTTCATACCGCCTTTGACCAGATTGTTGCCGGCGTTTTGCAACACTGAAGCAAACAGCCAGCCGAGCTCCGCGCCACCGGCGTCGTCAGGCGATGCCCCTAGAAACATGGCGAACGAGCCGAACAGGGTTTTGGTTGCTTCTGCGTTGAGCGTCTGGTTCGCCCACGATCGCACGCTCTGCATGCTAAACCGATAGGCTTCCATTCCCGCAGGCGAGGCGGCGAAGTCGGCTGCTGCCGCCGGGAACGTAGGAGGCGGTGAAAACATGGCCGCAGCGATGGCATCCTTTTCCGCGACGAAACGGTTCATGAGGATGCGCCATGTCTTGGCGTCCTCGAGCGAATAGCGGGCCAGCTCCGCAACGGTCTTTTCGATGTCGCGATGAACGCTGATGATATCGCCGGTGGGAAAGGCATGCGAAAAAGGAATTTCTGGTTTGATGATTTCGTACCGATCGAGCAAACCCAATTCGTGCGGCACGGGTGAAAGATTTGCGAGCTGATAGCCGCTTGCGTGAATGTCCGACCAAAAGCCGGGCAGCGTTTCCTCTTCGGTGACGGTCATTCCACCAACCGTGTGGTATTGCTCGAGGACGAGTACCTTTAGTCCAGCCCGGGCCAGATAACAGGCGCACGTCAGGCCGTTATGTCCCGCGCCGATGACAATGGCGTCGTAAGGATGCGGCATAGCCAGACGCAACAACGATGTGAAGCGCGGTCAAGCAGTTCGGAATCCACAGCTTTAGGCGCTCACATGAATGACATTATGAGATTTCGTTTTCGCTGATTAAACTCCAAGAGAAGCACCAGTTAAAAAAACGATGGCTCAAAGCGAAATCGACAGCGTCCGCGCGCTGCTAACTTCAAAGCCGCGGCCGGTCGGCTGGCCTGAACGTCGAAGGCGTCTCGATGAAATCGGCTCGGTGTGGCCGGTGGCCGATGACGTGAAGCTGGCTGCAGTTGATGTAAACGGTTTGACCGGGGAGTGGTCGATCGCTCCGGGCAGCGATGCCTCGCGCGTCCTGTTGTTTTTTCACGGTGGCGGTTATTGCTCCGGTTCGATCGTGAGCCATCGCCGCATGGTCACTGAGGCGGGGCGCGCAGCGGGAACGCGCACGCTCGCCATTGCGTACCGGCTCGCTCCCGAGCATCCGTTTCCCGCAGCGTACGAGGACGCGCTTAAGGCCTGGCGTTTTCTACGCAAAGGCGATGTCCCGGCTTCGCGCATCGCCATCGGTGGCGACAGCGCCGGCGCGGGATTGGCGGTTGCGTTGATCGCTCAACTGCGCGATGCACGCGAGGAACTTCCCGCGTGCGCGTGGCTCGTATCGCCGTGGACGGATCTAACGCTGTCTGGTTCGACGCTCGCGACGAAGGACGCTGTCGATCCAATTATCCACAAAGCGTATCTCAATGAATTGGTCGATGCATATCTTCCCGCAGGAGCGGAAAGAAACGACCCGCGAGTTTGTCCTCTCTTCGCCGATCTCAATGGCTTTCCTCCGATGCTGATTCAGGTTGGTTCTGCGGAAACATTGCTCGACGACGCCACTCGTTTCGTGCGCGCAGCAGGCGCAGCCGATATCGCAGTGACTTTGGAAATCTGGCCGCACATGATTCATGCGTGGCCGCTGTGGAACGCTCAGCTTGAGCCAGGCCGCCGCGCGTTGGCCAGCGCAGGCGCGTTTATCCGTGCACACGCCTTTTCGGAGCGTGTTTCGCTCGGGTAACCGGCATCTTGATCGCGCCGAAAAACGGCCGGCGTTATATTGAAGCGTTTCTGTATCGATACTGCGCCGAAAAACAGCTGGTTGAGAAACCGAGTCCACAAACTGGCGTTCCACCTACCGGCCAGGATGGTGACGACTGATCGGAAGATGAGACTCGGTGGTTCCGGACTGAAGAAAATGTCCCGGAACTGTGGTGTGTAGAATCCCACAACAAACCGGCGGAAAGTCTTGAATCGTTTGCGGTGACGGCGGGAGAACGCCGCAAAGCTCGAAGCCGAGAAGTCATTTCTCGTCAGCGCCCGATGAAGCTCAGCGGCGGCTTCAATCCCTGATTCCATGGCGACTGACACACCGGTTGAGAATACGGGATCGAGAAAGAATCCTGCGTCTCCAGCCAGAATCCAACGATCGCCAGCATACGCCGACGCACTGTACGAAAAATCTTTTTCAACGCGTACTGGCCACTCACGCCGTGCCTTGCGCATTAAATCGGCGACAAGCGGCGTATCGGAGATCGCGCTGTTAAGCGTGTCTTCCGGCGAACCAGTCGCCAATCTGCGATAAAGGCGCACTGGTAGAACTACCCCGACACTTGTTAGCTCTTTGGAAATGGGAATGAGCCAGAACCAACCGGCGTCGCTACGTGCGATAAGCCGGATATCGTCGGGCCGCGATCCTTCTAATCGCGGCACGTTCGTGTAGTGAGAGAATACTGCGATATTGGCCAGCCGGGGCTCGTCACTGCGAAGATTGAATTTTCGAGCGATTAACCCGCCGCGTCCCGTTGCATCGACCAGCGCCCGCACACGCACACGCGTGGTGGCAGCATCCGCGCGTGACGCCACGTCGAGGATTGCCGCATCCGCTGCAAACTCGCAGGCGCTGACGTTCCACCCTTCCCGCACGTCGACGCCCACTTCGCGCGCCCGATCCAGCAGGATGCGATCAAATTCCTGGCGACACACCTGAAACGTCTGAGGCCTGGTGACTTCTCTAACGTCGGTAAAGTCAACGTATCGTCCGCTCTGGCCGTCGTGCGTGAACAGGCGCGCACCCCATTTGTTCGGAAAACATGCGGCCTCGATCTGTTTAGTCACACCCAGGGCCGTAAACGCATCGTTCGCAGTCGACAGCAACGACTCGCCGATATGAAATCGAGGGAAGGTTTCGCGCTCAAAAAGCACAACCGAATGGCCACGCTGCCCGAGCGAGATTGCTGCCGACGATCCAGCAGGACCGCCACCGGCGACGGCGAAATCGAAGTCATACGGCGGTTCTGTCATTGTCGTCGACTTACTCAGCATGAGATCACCTGACACAAAGTAGACTGCAGCTTTCGCATATCACAAGTGTCACTCCGACGGACCGCTGCCATCTCTGTAGTAAAACCACAGGCCATCGCCAATTTTTTTCGTGCCGTAACCTTCCATGCCCGGCTTAAATGCGCGGATGTCAATCGCATCAAATGGCCCACCGAAGTCGATAATGATATGGTCATTATTCCGGATGTATACGGCGCTAGGTTTCAAACTTCGTACGTACTCAGGCAGCCTTGGATCGTCCTTGTTAAAGTCTACGTCCTTCCATTCTTGTTGTTCTGCTAAATTTCTTAGCTCCCGTGCTAAGGCATCATGATTGACTTTGTGCAGGAGAAACCGTTTTTCCTGATTTGTCGCATGCTGCATTAAGACGACGAGCGAAATCGGACTCCGAGCAAAAAGCGCTATCAGGATGCCTACTACAGCAATCAAACCAAATACGAGGAGAAGATCAGGCAAATACTCGCGCAGTTTGATCTCGCGCCAAAGCATCAAATCAATCCGCGCTTTCGGAAATCGCCGAGATTGCCGCCAGAGGAGCGCTCCACTAGATCGATAGTGAATTTGAGCAGGCAAACCTCCCAGGCGTCGTCGACCCCGTGAATCACCGCGCTGAGCGGTTCGTTTTTTCTTTCCACATTTTGCCTGGTGCGATTGATTACCGCGTCAATTGAATCGCGAAGGGTCTGCTCGCTTAGATCGGTTTTGCGGAATTGAAAGCCATAACGAAGCACCGCGATATTCCGAGCGTGCTCGCGGAGCCGCTCGATGTATCGCTCCGCTTTTTCGTTCAGCGTGGATTTTCCCGTTGCGAATGCGGACCTGATCCACGCGGTCCATCAATTCTGAGATGAGATAAAAATCGAAACTGGTAGTTCCAAACGTTGCGATCTGTTGCTCCGGCGCGACAATCACGTGCGTGTTTTCAATTGCGTAGTCGAAGTCGTCTCTGGTCATGAATTACGTTAAGTTATGGTGGCCCCTCGCGCTTTTCAAAGGACACTAAGAGACAACAAGGACGAATGAAGGACGATTACGCGTGCCAGACGTAATAACCTCGCAACTACTTTTTGGCCTGCGATTGCTCGCCGCCTGCTTGCTGCTGTGATTGGAAGAGCGAGAGATATTCGCCGTAGCCTTCTTCCTTAAGTTTCTCCACCGGTATGAACTTCAACGCGGCGGAATTGACGCAGAAACGCTGACCGGTCGGAGCCGGGCCATCGTCGAAAACGTGGCCGAGATGCGAATCGCTTGTTTTCCCGCGAACTTCAGTGCGCTCCATTCCGTAAGAAATATCGCGCTTTTCCGTTACGTTCTCTGACTTGATCGGCTTCGTAAAACTGGGCCAGCCCGTGCCGCTGTCGAATTTGTCCAGCGAACTGAACAGCGGCACACCGGTAATAATATCGACGTAAATTCCAGGCTTATGATTGTCCCAGTAGGCGTTGTGAAATGGCGTTTCTGTGCCGCATTCGCGCGTCACCTTGTACTGGTCCTTCGTCAATTGTTTTCGCAAATCGGCGTCGCTTGGAACTTCTTTCGTTGGATTCATTTTCTCGGCTTCTTTTTTCTGCGTTTGAGCATAACTAAACAAAATCGAGCCGACAATTACGACAAGCACGCCAGCCAGGCCAAACCACAGAGTTTTGTGCGAATGTTTGTAAGTGAGTTGTGTTAGGTTCATCGCTATCCCCTGATTTCTCGCGTGAGATTACCCGTTTTAGCTGCTGTCTAATATACGCGCAACCGCGTTCTCCAGCAAATTTGGGCAGAGCTTTTCTCCCCTTAACTAAATTCGTAAGCGAGCGAATGAATGGTCGGCGGCTCGCGTTAATCAGTATTCTAGTCCCACGTTCCACTGCCGCGATTCGGTTTTGGCTTGCGGCGAATCGAGCGTACTGCTTTAAGTGCAATGGTGACGCGATTTCAGCCCGTGAACTAGCTCCAAATGGCGTTAAGCAGATTTTGGGTCGCTCTCTTTCTCTGTTCGATTGCCTATCTCCTCATCCAGCTCTTCAGCGGTCGATTCTATAGCATCGAATTCGCCGTGAGCGGCAAGAAGGACGATCCGCTGCTACAGCGTGAGTATTACATTGATAAGCTGCCGCCTGAATTGCAGAGCAGCTTGCAAAGCGCGCCCGATCACAAGGTCACGGTCGGCGAAGAGCAGTACACAATCGACAATGGCGTGGTGAAGGTCTACGCCGGCAAACAGGCTGCTGACGGTGTCGTGCCGCAATGCAAAAATACGCTGTTTGATATCCTATTGCCGCTGATTGCGTACCTGGCGTTCTTCAGCGGTCTCATGCAGTTGCTGATCGACAGCGGCGCTGCAGAACGCGTCGCAAAACTACTCAGTCCGATTTTCGTCCACGTTTTCCCAGAGGTACCGCGCGGTCATCCGTCGATCTCTTACATGACCTTGAATTTTGCAGCGAATTTCCTCGGACTCGACAGCGCGGCGACACCGTTTGGGTTAAAGGCGATGAAGAGCCTCCAGGAGCTGAACGAGCAAAAGGATCGGGCGAGCAACCCGCAGATCATGTTCATGTGTTTGCACGCGGCCGGGCTGACGCTCCTCCCGACTTCGATTATCGGTTATCGCGCAGCGGCGCATGCCAGGAACCCGGCGGATGTGATGCTGCCGTGCATTATCACGTCTTGTGATCGCAATTGGCGGAATCGCTGCCGTTATCGCCGTGTTGCTTGTTTATATCACGCGGCTGGATCTGATCGGCAAAAGCTATTTCACGGGCAACCTCTCGAGCGCGGTGCTGCTCGGCCTTATCTTTGCGATTTTCGGTTACAGCTTGTTCCGGGAGAAGCAATTCGCCGCAAAGGACACCACGATCTTCAAGTCGTTCGTCGAAGGCGCATACAACGGGCTGGAAGTCGGGCGCATTATTTTCCCGTATATCCTCGGCATGCTTGTCGCGATCTCGCTTTTCCGAAATAGTGGACTGTTTGAGATGTTCTCCGCCGCGCTGGCGAGGGCGTTTCGCGCCGTCCACGTGAGTGATCAAATCGTGAATGCGCTGCCAATCGCAATTCTTCGGCCATTCAACTCGGCCGGCAGTCGCGGATTCCTGCTCGACGCGATGTCCACGTACGGCGCGGACTCCTTCGCCGGTCGCCTCGGCTGCGTCTTTCAATGCGCAGCGGAGACGACGTTCTACGTCCTCGCCATGTACTTCGGGAGTGTGCAGATCAAGAATACCCGCTACGCGCTGAGCACCATGTTACTCGTCGACCTGATCTGTGTGTTTTCGGCAGTCTTCGTCAGCCTGGCGTTTTTCCCACTGGCGGCAGCTGTTCCTGCCGCGCATTAGCTGCGCTTTAGCCGCCCGGTGAAGTCTGGATAGCCGATCTCGGGGTCGCGGCGAAGACTCGGCCAGTCATGATCCTTACGACTCGGTTTCACGCCGCTCAAGATGACGTCGTTCAACGCGCTGCGTTTACACCAAATTCTCGATATATTTTTGCCGGTCGAACGGCGCGAAGTCGTCGATCTTTTCTCCGGTGCCGATAAATCGCGTCGGAATTCGCAGCTCATCTTGAATTGAAACGACGATCCCGCCTTTGCCGCTGCCGTCGAGCTTCGTGACAATCAGGCCGGTGAGACCAAGTGCATTGTGGAATTCACGCGCCTGGGTGAGAGCATTGCCGCCTGTGGTTGCATCAACCACCAACAGCGTCTCATGGGGCTCGGCGGAATCGAGTTTGCCCAGAGCGCGTTTTATTTTTTGCAGCTCGGCCATCAAGTTGCCTTTGGTGTGCTGGCGACCAGCCGTATCGCAAAGCAGAAAGTCGATCGTTCTCTTCGCCGCTGCCTGATATGCTTCATAGCAAAGCGCGGCTGGATCGGCGCCGTACTGGCCCCGGATCATTTCCAGTCCGAGTCTTTTTGCCCAGATATCAAGCTGTTCAATCGCCGCGGCACGAAATGTGTCCGCCGCGGCTAGCATGACTTGTGTCGGGCGATTGTGGCCGATCGCTCCTTGCTTCAAATAATGCGCGAGTTTCGCTGTCGACGTTGTCTTGCCGGTTCCGTTCACACCGACGATGAGAATTACGGTTGGCTTGCCCTTCGCTTGGCGAATGAGAGTGGGCTCGATCGGCAAAATTTGTGCGATTTCTTCGCGAACGGCTTTAATTACGTCGCCGATTCCAAGCACAGACCAAGCCTCGCGCTCCTGCAGCGTTTTGATAATGCGCGTTGTCCTCGCCACACCGAGATCGGCTCGGATAAGCCCTTCTTCGAGCTCGTCCCAGTCGATCGGTTTGCCGGCAAATTGCTGGGCGAGCGCTTCTAGAAATTTCATGTCGATCTTTTGTTGTAGGGCAGGCGCATCGCCTGCCCTTTTCGGCAACCGGAGCGGTTGCCCTACAATTCCTTCTTCACAGCTTCCCGCGCCGGCCGATCCAAGTCTTTTCGGACTCGATCGAGAATCCCATTTACAAAACGACCTGACTCCGCGCCGCCGTAAGTTTTCGCCAGCTCAATCGCTTCATTGATCGAAACAACTGGCGGAATATCGTCGCGATAAAGCATCTCGTAGATCGCCAACCGCAGGACATTGCGATCTACTGCTGAGATACGGCGAAATTCGTAATTCTCGCAATAGCGGCGAATGCGTTCGTCGATCTCCGGGAGATGCACCACCATTCCTTCGATCAACGGCTGCGCAAACTCACGCACGCGCGGCTTGGCCGGGCAAAATTCCCAGAACTCATCGATCTTCTCAGGCCCTTCGCCCCGCTGGAGGTCGCGCCAGAAATGATATTGGATTGCCGCTTCTCGCGCTCGCCGTCGTTTACCCATCGTGCCTCGGCGGTTTTGAAACCGCCGCTCCCTGGTTGTTGCGAAGCTCCGATAGAACATTTGCGATTTCCACCGCCGCCCGAGCGGCTTCGGTGCCACGATTAATTTTATTTTCGAGACAACGCGCACGGGCTTGATCGTCGTTATCGAAACTGAGCACCACGTTGATCACCGGCACTGCTTCTTGCACTGCGATGCGTTGAAGCGCATCGGTGACGGAGCGGCTCAGATTTTGTGCGTGATTGGTTTCGCCTTGCAAGATCACGCCGCAGGCGATGATTGTGTCAGCGCTTTCCCGTGAGGCCAGTTCGCGCACGACCACGGGAATTTCGAATGCGCCCGGCACACGATGCAGAGAAACCGTCGCGTCCGGCGCAAGCGCATGCAGCTCTTGCGTCGCGTGATCGACAAGCGCGTCCACGTATTGCGCATTAAACCGGCTCGCAACGATGTAGAAGATGCGTTTCGCCTTCGCGGTTCGTAGACGAGATGGCGAGGCCTTCGGCATCTAAAAATGACGAATGGCGAATGACGAATGGCGAATTAATGACGAAGCACGAATGACGAACGACTGATCGCGCGTTGTTTTGGACGTCGTCATTCCCTCGAGCTTCGGCATTCGAGCTTCGTCATTTCACAGCAGGTGGCCCAGCTTCGTCCTTTTCGTTTCAAGATATTTGACGTTATGCGGGTTCGCCTCAGTGCGAATCGGCACCTGCTCGATCATTTCGAGCCCATAGCCCTCAAGACCGACAACTTTCTTCGGATTATTTGTGAGGAACCTGAACTGCCGCACGCCGAGATCGAAAAGAATCTGCGCGCCGAGTCCGTAATCGCGCAGGTCGCTCGGATAGCCGAGTCTGGCGTTCGCTTCAACCGTATCGAGCCCTTCCTCCTGCAATTTGTATGCGTGAATTTTTGCCGCGAGACCGATCCCCCGACCTTCCTGGCGCATGTAAACCAACACGCCGTTGCCTTCCTCTGCGATTTGTCGGAGCGCGGCGTGCAACTGATTTCCGCAATCGCATCGGCGCGAAGCAAAAACGTCGCCGGTAAGACACTGACTGTGCACACGCACGAGCGTCGGCTTCTTCTTGTCAATCTTGCCTTTGACCAGTGCAAGGTGATGCTGCCCATCCAGTTTTGAGCGATACAAATGCAGATCGAAATCGCCGTAGTCGGTCGGCATTTTCACGATTTGCTCCAGCTCCACGAGTTTTTCGCGAATACGACGATAAGCGATCAGGCTTTGGATGGTGCAAATGCGCAGGCCGTGCTTTTTCCGGAACTCTATCAGTTCGGGCAAATGCGCCATGGTGCCGTCGTCGTGCAAAATTTCGCAAAGCACTCCGGCCGGCTGCAGGCCAGCCATTCTTGCCAGATCGACGGCCGCCTCAGTGTGACCCGCGCGCCGCAGCACCCCGCCGTCCTTCGCGCGCAACGGGAATACGTGGCCTGGTTGGTTTAAGTCTTCCGGCGATGATTTCGGGTTGCCGATGGCAAGAATGGTTGTAGCTCGATCGTAGGCACTGATGCCAGTTGTGACGCCGCGCGCCGCATCCACCGAAACGGTGAAATCGGTGCGATGTTTTTCGCGGTTTTGCGGAACCATTCGCTGCAAGCCAAGTTGGTCCGCGCGCTCATTCGAAATAGGCACACAGATTAAGCCGCGCCCATGGGTGGCCATGAAATTGACTGCCTCAGGCGTGACCTTCTCCGCCGCCATCACCAGATCGCCTTCATTCTCACGATCGGCATCATCGGTCACGACGACCATGCGGCCTTTCGCGATGTCACTCAGCACATCGTCAATCGCGTCAAATTGAAATGTTTCTGCCGGCTTCGCGATCATCGAAACAATACCATTACGTCCGGCGCGCGTTGGGGCAACTCATACTCCTGCTCATGCTCGTAAGCGAACCATTTCGCGATCGGCGAGGAACCTCACGCACACTCTCCTAGACTTCTCTGTGCATCACGACAGCGTGCGGCTGTGCCTTCACGACTTTGAAGCCGAACCGCTCGTATAGCCGCAAGACCGGTTTACCGGCGACGAAGCTTAGCAAGATCGTTGACTCCTCAGGGTTCGCGCGGACCAGTTGCGTCAGGAGTGCCGTGCCGATGCCGTGCCTGCGGTGCTCCCGTGTTACCACCAAGGCAAGCTCGGGGGGTGAATCAGTTTTGTCGATCATCTTGCGCAACCAAACGGCGCCAAGCAATGTTCCATCCTTCTTGTTGTGCGCGACGAAACCCGTGTCGCCAGCGCGGCCCCAGCCTTCCACGTAATGCGCAAACTCCGGGCGATGCACGATGTCGCGTGCAGGCAGCTCTTTTTTTCCAGGTGACGCCAGTCCCTGAAATAACATCTCCCAGAGAATGGGTTCATCCTTGGCTGTGAGCTGGCGTATCGCGTAGTCCATGGCGATGACTCACGATAGCCGAACGAGAGTGATTTCAAATGGCCGGCGGTGATTTCACTGCACGATCATAAATGTGAACTCATGATCTAATTCGTCGATTTTCACCAGATCTTCACGCGCTTATCAGCGTGGCGAACCATCGGCGAGCTATCGGGAATGTTGAACGCTTTCTGAAACTCCGGCATGTTGGACAACGGCCCATTCACGCGAAACTGCGCCGGCGAATGCGGATCGGTGTTGAGTCGCAGTTTTTGATCTTCATCGCGAATCTTCGACCTCCAGATGGCGGCAAAGGAGAGGAAGAAACGTTGCTCCGGCGTGAGGCCGTCGATCTTCTTCGTGCGTTCTTCCGGATGTTTGTCGAGCGCCTTTTGCAACGCGGCATAGGCCAGTTTGACTCCGCCGATGTCTGCGATGTTTTCGCCCTGCGTGAGCTCGCCGTTCACATGCAGGCCCGGGAGCGGCTGATACTCGGAATACTGATCGACAACGGCTTTGCGGCGCTTGTCGTATTCGGCTGCTGATTGTTTTGACCACCAGTCGCGCAGGTTTCCTACGGCATCAAACTGCCGCCCCTGATCGTCAAACCCGTGCGTCATTTCATGGCCGATCACGGCGCCAATCGCGCCGTAGTTCACCGCGTCGTCGGCATTTGCGTAGAAAAACGGCGGCTGCAAAATGCCGGCTGGAAACACGATCTCATTCATGTTCGGGTTGTAATACGCGTTCACGGTCGGTGGGGTCATGCCCCAGTCGGTGCGATCGACCGGCTTGCCGATCTTCTGGAGGTCGCGGTCGGCTTCAAACTTTCCGGCGCGCACTGCGTTCAACACGTACGGGCCGCGGTCGATCTGTAGCAGCGAATAATCGAGCCATTTGTCGGGATAGCCGATCTTGACGTTCATCGCGGCAAGTTTCTTGAGCGCTTCCTTTTTTGTCGGCTCGTCCATCCAATCGAGCGTTTTGATTCTATCGGCCAGCGCTTCCTTCAAATTGTTTACCAGCTCGAGCGCGCGCGCCTTGGCTTCCGGAGGGAAATAAAAACCGACGTACAATTTGCCGAGCGCTTCGCCGATCTCGTCATCCTCGGACGTGATCACCCGTTTCCAACGCGGTTTGATTTGCTGCGTGCCGCGCAGGGTCCGGTCACTAAAATCGAATTCTTCGTCGACGAAATCCTTGGAAAGATATGGCCCGGTCGCATTAATCAGGTGCCAGCGCAGGTACGCCTTCCAATCATCAATCGGCGTCGATTTAAATAAGTTGTTGGCGGCTTTGAAAAACTCCGGCTGATGCACATTGATGTCGCCGGGCTCGAGCAGATTGATCTTGTTGAAGTAATCGCTCCATTTCCAATCTGGGGTCAGGTCCTGCAGCTGTCGCACCCCCAATTTGTTGTAATTTTTGATCGGGTCGCGCAGTTGCACGCGGGTGCGCGACGCTTCGGCCAACTTCGTCTCCAACGCCATGATCTTTTTCGCATCGTCGGCGGCTTTCTCGGCTGGCTCGCCCACGAGCGTCAGCATCTTTGTGACGTGCGCGACGTACTTCTCGCGCTTCTGCTTCATATCGGCGTCCTGTTTCGTGTAGTAATCGCGATCGGGCATGCCGAGTCCGCCCTGTACGGCCTGCGCGATGTCGCGCGTGCTGTCCTTGGCGTCCTGACCGGCGCCAAAATCAAAAAATGGATTAATGCCGATGCCGTGTAGGTGTGCGATCTCCGCGAGCACATCCTGTTGATCTTTGATCGCCTCGATGCGATCCAACTCGCCTTGCAACGGCTTGGTGCGCATTGCTTCGATTGACTGTTCGTCCATTCCGCTCACGTAATAATCGCCAACCTTCTGTATCTCCGGCGCGAGCTTGGGGTCGAGTTGCGTTTGGGTCGCCTTTTCGGCAATCGCGTGTAGTGCGTCGTTGTTGCGCTCGATCAGCTCATTGAACGCGCCCCATCGGGAATATTCCGGCGGGATCTCAGTCCGCTTGATCCAGGCGCCGTTGGCATAACGGAAAAAATCATCACCGGGCTTGACCGATGTATCCATATTGTTGGGATCGAGCGGTGGCGCGCTTTGCTCACTCTGCGGCTGCTGAGCATGCAAGCCGAGCGGAGCAACAAGCGAAATAATAATTGGGATGAATAACTTCATAGTTTTGGAAGCTGGTGAATGGCGGGGGATCGTTTAATGCGAATTAGACCTTTTAAGCGCGGTTCCGTTGAAAGAGTGCTCGCTGCCAGCGCTGGCATTCGTTATCGCCGCGCTCCTATGAGCGCCGTTGCTATAAGGAAGTCCGTCTCGTCGGCGGTCACAGACCGCCGCTACAGCTTACAACTGCTCGATGGTGTAGCCGCGCTTTTGCAACAACGCAATCACGCTGCGCGGACCGGAGAAATGAAGCGCACCTGCAACAACTGCTGTCGGTTTCCCGGTTTTCAGTTCGGCTTCGATCCGCGGAACCCATTTCACATTACGGTTTTCGACGAGGCGGGCCGCAATGCTCGGTGCTTCTTTGCGCAGTCGCGCGTCGCCTGCCCAAAGCGCCTCGGTGTCACCGCGGCGCCATGCTTTGTACATCCTGCTGGATTCCTTTGCTCCGTCCCCAGGCTGACTGAGCGCATCGCGCAGCATGAATTCGCCGTCGCGATCCGACATTCCACCCATTACCGCCACGTGCTCATCAACCGACTCAAGCCCTGCTATTTCTTTTCGTGCTATTCTCGCGTGGTCCACAAAGTAATTGTCCAGACCATGTGATGCGGAACTTTTGCTGTAGCTAGCCGGAGCAGCAAGATGCTGCGCAATCCACCAAGGCTTATAGCGGAGTTCGCTGTCGAAACCTGCAACTCGCGGATGCTTTCCGCGGGGAGAATCCGGCTGTAGGGTCAAAATATTTTGACGAAGCCAACTCAGGAGCGCTGGATCGATCTTTGAGCGGATGTCCTGTCCCCGCGGATACTTGGCGGCTGCTTCAAATTTCTTTTCGAATTCGTCGGCCCGCGTTGGATCAAATTCAAAAACAAATCGCGTGCTGTCCTTTAACGCCATGTCGTATGGCCTTGGCAATGGATAATCCTTGTTGCTGAGCGCATGAATCGAGCCCACAAGATAGAAGGGCGCTTCAGAATTCACGACGCGCCAGACGCAGCACTTTGGAAATTTGTGAGCAGGGGAACCTGCGATTGCGGATAACGGCATCAAACCCAGCAAGACTAACGCAATCCAGATGCTGCAGCTCCGTCGAGTAGGCAAAAACATTTGCGGTTTCTACCAGAAAAACCTACCGAGTCAAATTATCTCTGATCGCGTTCGTAAATTGCATCATGCCTCGAGTCGGCGCGCACATGCGGACAGGTCCCCACCTTAGGAGCTGCGCCAGAGCGCGATTCTCTGGAAGCGGTTTCGGGATTTACAGAAACACCTTATAAGTTTTTCAAGGCATCCAAAATCGTCTGTGGATAAATGCCCAGCCAAATCGTCGCAATGATCAGCACGCCGAGTGCGAGGCGTGACAACCCGCTCACGGGAATCGTGTCGGTCCTATCCCCAGACTGCCCGCCTGCAACGCCATACGAAGCAGTGGGGGCAGGCCAATACATCGCACGAACGACTTTAAGATAGTAGTAGAAGCCGCAGCCAACGGCGATCACGCCAACAGCGATTAGCGCGATCTGACGCTGCAAAACCGCTGCGTAGAAGATGAAAAATTTCCCCAAAAATCCTGCCGTGAACGGTAAACCGGCGAGCGAAAGCATTCCGATCAACATCGCGAATGCGAGAAATGGTGAGCGCTTGCCCAGGCCATCAAAATCGGAAATCTCTTCACCGGTTTGCTGAGCAACGATTATTAACACGGCAAAGCTTAACAGCGTCATCAGCAGGTATGCGACGAGGTAAAAACTCACGGCTTGTCCGTCGAAACACACTACACCGATCAAGAGATAGCCAGCATGTGCGATGCTGGAGTAAGCGAGCAATCGTTTCAGATTTGTCTGCGGCAACGCCGCGAGATTGCCGTAGATCAATGTGAGCAGGGCGATTAACACAATTAGCCGTTGCGCCTGTGGAAGCGTGGCAAAGGTTTGCAACACGCGCAGCAGCACGACGAACCCCGCTGCCTTTGAACCAACCGAAAGATACGCCGTCACGGGCGTGGGCGCGCCTTGGTAAACATCTGGCACCCAGATTTGAAACGGAACGGCCGCGATTTTGAAACCAAGCGCGACCAGGACGAACACCATGCCCAGCAGCGCCGCGCCGCGATCAGTGCTCGGATTCCCCAGCGCCTCTGCGATTCGTTGCAGATTTGTCTGGCCGGTGACGCCGAAGATCCAGGCGATTCCATACACAATAAACGCCGTCGAGAGCGCGCTAAGTACGAGATATTTCGCGCCTGCTTCGAGAGTCACCGGATTGCGCCGCGTAAAGCTGACCAGCACATAAAAGGATATCGTAACTAGCTCGAGCGAAACGAAGATGAATACGAAATCGATCGCCGACACCAGATACATGAGTCCGGCACATGTAAAGATAGGCAGCGCGAAAAATTCGCCCAGTCCGTCCTGCGAAGTGGAAAAGGAACTCCGCACGACCGGCGCGTAGTCGATCATCATGATCACAACGAAAATTGTCGTTACCAACGCGAATTGCTTGAAGAAGATCGACAGGCGATCTGCGCTATAAAAACTCCAGAAACCAGTCGCTTGATTTTGCGGGGGAAATGGAGCGACGAAGAAGCTGGCGAGAAAAACTATCGCCAGACCGGCGATTGCAGCGAAGGCCAGAGTTCGCTTGTCGATTTTTGTTACAAACGCTTCGACCATCAGGATCGCCATCCCCAGCACCAGCACCGCAATCTCAAGTTCTGGCGCTGTGATCCTCATCATCTGTTCACGGTGAGATAAGTGCGGAAAGTGGGCACCACCATTCGCACAAAGGATTGCGGAAAAAATCCGTAGCAAAGAAGCGCGCCCACCAGCAGCGTCACCGGCACACGCAACGCCGGGCGAAGATCGGCAAGATCTTTCCACTGTTCGGGCATCGTGCCCATGAACGTCTTGCGATAGGCTCGCAGCATATAAACCGTCGAGATCACTACTCCCCAAAGGGCCAGCACCGTCGCAATTTGAAAACTGTGAAAGCCTTCCATTTTCCATCCATGTTTGAATGCGCCAAAGAAGATCATGATTTCGCCCGCAAAGTTTGCGAACCCGGGAAGACCGATCGCTGCGAATACGCCAAATCCAAACGCAAGGCCAGCGAACGGCATGAGCCTGGAAAGACCGCCAAGTTCATCAAAAACCAACGTGCCTGTCCTTCGGCGTAATTCACCTGCTAGGGCAAATAGCAATGCAATTGACAGACCGTGAGCGAACATCAGCACCGCCGCGCCGGTCACACCAAGAATGCCAGCGCTGGCGATACCAAGAAAGATGTAGCCCATGTGCATGACACTCGAATAACCCAGCATCCAATCGAGACGCTTCTGGGCAATCGTAACCAGTCCGATGTAAATGATGTTCCCCAGCAGAAGAATCATGAGCAGGTTGCTCCAGTGTCGAGCGCCTTCCGGCAGCAGAGGAATAGCGAGGCGCAAAAACCCGTATACCCCGAATTTTTTCAGCACGCCGGCATGCAACATTGCGGCCGGCGCCGGAGCGGATGCATAAGCTTCCGGCGCCCACGTGTGAAACGGAAAAAGCGAAACGAGAATTCCAAACCCGATAAGCAACAACAGGTAAATGTGACGCTGCGCATCCGCTGAGATCAGTTCCATGCTCGCGGCAGCTTGTAAGGCGCGTATGTCAAAGCTGCGTGAAGTGGGTGGAACGCTTTGGTAAAGCAGGATCAGGCCAAGCAGCAGTATGAAGCTGCCGATCGCGAGATAGATTGTGATTTTCCATGCTGCCGCGACCCGATTTCCAGTGCCCCAAATCCCAATCAGGAAAAAGGTGGGAATAAGTGCAAGCTCATGAAATGCGTAGAAGAAAAACAAATCAATTGAAGCAAATGCGCCGATTGCGCCGCCGGAAATGAACAAGAGACACGCATAGAATGCATTTTCATATTTCTCGATCGCGCCTGCGAACCAAACCGCCGCGAGTGTAATGATTGTAGCAAGCAGCACCATTATCAGGCTCAAACCATCGATACCCGTCGTGAAGCTCAGTCGCCAGTCGGGCAATATCGTGAACGAGGTGACGTGTTGGAAATCGCGTTGGCCATATCCAAAAGAACCAAACAGAAACAGGGCCGCCGCAAACATCAGTGCGGACGCGGCTAATGCCGTCTTGCGCGCAGGCGCCCCGACCAGGATTAAAACGGCCGCGGCGATCGGGCAGAAAATGACGAATAAAACCATCAAGGAAAATGACAAAATCCTAATGACAAATGACGAAGGACTGACGAAGCACTAACGACGAAGCGCCACGGCAACGCATTGCCGTTTCGAGTTTCATTATTCGAGCTTAATTCGATATTCGTCATTCGGATTTCGTCATTGCCGTTTACCTTTCTCAGGAGCGGAAAAGCGCGAAATAAATCAGCGCGACAACACCAAGGCCGAACAAAAATGCGTAACCTTGAAGATTGCCGACTTGAAGCAATCGCAAGAGCGCGCCGACGCCCCACGTTCCGCGGCTGCTTCCGCCCACCGCGCCTGCATCAATGATCCATCGATCAACGAAAGCTGCGACGCGCGCGAGGAGCTCCTGAGTCCAGTGAATCAGCCAGCTGTAAAACTCGTCGAAATAAAACTTGTGACGTAACAGCTTGACGTCGACGGGATCGGTTTCCTGCTGGCGGTAAATAGCAACCGCCAGCCCGCTTCCCGCAATCAACGCGATGACCGCAAGCGCAGGAACGAAGCTTGCGATGTGGTTCTCAACCGGGAGTGCGAGAAAGTTTCGCGCGAAAAACCCAAATCCGCCGAGCGTCGCCAAGAGCGCGAGCAAAATTAGCGGCATGATCATCACCGGGGGCGATTCGCGGCTTTCACGCGCGATGTCGCTCCGCGGATTTCCGAAGAAGGCGATGACCAGCATGCGGATGACGTAGAACGCGGTGAGAAATGCTGTGAACAGCGCGACCGCGAAAATGGGCATGTTGTGCTCATACGCGAGCGCGAGAATTGCGTCCTTGCTGAAAAAGCCACTGAACGGAGGGCAGCCGATCAACGCGAGCGCGCCAACACCGAAAGTCACGAATGTGATCGGTAGTTTTTTGGAAAGCCCTCCCATTTTCCAGATGTTCTGCTCATGATGCAGCATAACGATCACCGAGCCGGCGGCGAGAAAGAGGAGCGCTTTGAAGAACGCATGCGTAAACAAGTGGAACATGGCTGCTTCACTCGATGCGAGCCCCACGGCCATGATCATGTAACCAAGTTGCGAGAGCGTGGAGTAAGCGAGGATCCGTTTGATGTCGTCTTGCTGCGTTGCGATTAGCGCGGCCATGACCGCCGTGAGGGTGCCGATCCAGGCAACGATCAGAAGAGCCGTCTGTGAAGCCTGAATGATAAACGCAACGCGCACCAGCATATAAACACCAGCCGCGACCATCGTGGCTGCGTGGATCAATGCGGAAATTGGCGTTGGACCTTCCATCGCGTCCGGCAACCACACGTGAAGGGGAAACTGCGCCGACTTGCCGACTGCTCCGCAGAAGATTAAAAGCGCGACGATCATCAGAAACGTGGGATAACTCGTCAGGCCCGACATCCGGGGCGCGATCTCAGCGAAGATGATTGAGCCGGTCGACGTCCAAATCATTAAAATTCCGATCATGAAGCCGAAGTCGCCAATTCGTGTCGTGATGAATGCTTTGTTGGCCGCGTCCGGCGCGGCGTCGCGATAGAACCAATGACCAATCAACACGTAGGAAGTAAAACCGACCAGTTCCCAGAAGATGAAAAGCATCACGAAATTGCTCGCGAGCACGATACCGAGCATCGCAAACATGAAGAGCGACAGTGCCGCGAAATAGCGCGATTTCCCCTGGTCATCTCGCATGTAGCCCAACGAATAGATGTGAATGACTGCGCCGACCCCGGAAACCACAAGAACCATCGTCCTGCTCAGCGCGTCCAGCGTCAGAGCGATAGGGACTTTGAGTGCGCCGGCGACGTCGATCCAGGTGATCTGGGCCGCAGAGCTGGCCGAGTGCGCGAAAACCAAACAACTACAGATAAAACTCACGAGCACTGCGACGACTGAAATCGTGCTGCTCAACGCCTTCCATCGAAGGGTGAACAGCGTGATGACTATGGTGCTCACCAGCGGCGCGATCAGGATTAGCCAGGCAACAAGCGAGCTCATCGGATTTGAAATGACGAAGCTCGAATGACGAATGACGAAGGAATGACGAAGTCCGAATAACGAATACGCTCCCAGCGGGAACGCACTTTTTCGTCATTCGTCATTTGCGTTTCGTTCGTCATTCGTCGTTCTCCCCGGTTTCGTGGGTTAAAATCTCAAACTGCTAATATCATTCACGTCCGTCGTCTGCCTTGCGCGAAACAGAGCGACGAGGATCGCAAGGCCCATCGCGACTTCGGCTGCTGCGACCGTGATGATGAAAAACACGAGTACCTGCGCGTTGTAATTCGGCAGGCCGTTTGGATCGAGACGGAATCGAGAAAAAGCAACGAGCGATAAGTTTGCTGCATTCAACATCAACTCCAATGACATGAGAATGATGATCAGGTTGCGTCGCAACATCACGCCGGCAAAGCCGATGGAAAAAAGAATGCCGCTTACGAGCAGATAATCGCCCAGGGTGATCATGCGACTCTGAAATGACGAATGACGAATGACGGAATGATGAACGAAACCCAAATGCCAAATGCCGAAAAAGCGATGCGCGTGCTGGATCGATTTGTCATTCGGGCTTCATCATTCATTCGACATTCATCATTAACTCCGTGGTTCCCGTTTGCTTAAAAGCACGACGCCAATGGTTGCCACAAGCACGAGAACACCGACCAGTTGAAACGGCAGATTGTAATTCGTGAAAAGCGCCGCGCCGACATTTCGAACGTCGTCGATAGGCGATGAAGGCAGCGGTGGGAAGGTTTTCGCAGCAAGGTGAAACCGGGTGATCACCAGAAAAATCTGGATCAAAAACGCGAGTGCGACGGCAATGCCGGCCGCCGAAGTGACCCAGTTGATCCGCCGCATCTCTTCTGCCCGTATATTGAGCAGCATGATAATGAAGAGAAAAAGAACCATCACGGCGCCCGCATAAACGAGCACCTGAATGATTCCGAGAAAGTAAGCGTCGAGCGACATGAATAGCGCAGCCAATCCAAGAAACGAAACAACAAGGCTCAGCGCGCTTGCCACGGGATTACGATTAATCACGACGGCGGCGCCGAACACCAGCATGAGCGATGCGAAAGCCCAAAATAGGAACGGAGACATCATCGATTGTGGATTTCGGATTTCGGATTGCGGAAAGAACGACGATCGGAACAATTGGCAATTGGCAATCGGCAATTGGCAAGGCTGCTCACTTTCTTTCGTTCCATTTCAAGACGACGCCATGCATGACTCCGCCGATTTCGAGCAGTTTCTCCTTGTGATGCACCATGTCCGCGCGCGTGAAGCCGGTGATGGCATAATCCTTACGCAGAAAGATCGCCTGCTCCGGGCAAACCTCCTCGCACATACCGCAGAAAATGCAGCGGATCATGTCGATATCGAATTGCTCCGGATATTTCTCGACTTTAGCGAAGCGATCTGCGGTGGGGATTTCGCCGGGAATGATTTTGATCGCACGTGGAGGACAGATGAATTCGCAGAGCTGACACGCCACGCAACGGACGCGGCCGTCTTCATCCCGCACTAGGGCGGGCGCGCCGCGGTAATGATCGGGCAGACTGCTGTCCCATTTTTGCTCGGGATATTGCATGGTGACCTTGGTGCGGCCGAGCAGCATGTTCTTGAAGTGCTTAAAGGTAATGGCCAAGCCAGCGACGATAGCGGGCAGATACAATCGCTCGCGCCAGTTCAGTGTCGGTCGTGGAACGGTAATGGCCATGGTTAGAATGACGAGTGACAAATGACCAATGACGAAACAATGACAAAGCGTGAATGACGAAAGTTGCCCCACCATTGATCCCTTTTTCGGGTTTCGGTATTCGGATTTCCTTCGGCCTTCTTCATTCGGGTTTCGTGCTTTACTTTGGCAGAAGCGCCATTAGACCCGCCACAATAAAGATATTCACAAGCGCAATCTCGAAAAAAAAGAGCCAGCCCAGTCGCATAAGCTGGTCCCAGCGAAAACGCGGCAGCGTCCAGCGCACCCACATGAAAACAAAAATCATGACAGCAACTTTTGCGAAGAAGACTGCGACGTTGATCAGGCCGAAAATCCATCCGTGTGAGCCATCGGGAATTCCCGGGAAATGCCAGCCCCCGAAAAAGAGCGTGACGATGACGGCCGATCCGGTGATCATCGCGGCGTATTCGCCGAGAAAATACAAGGCGAATTTCATCGAGCTGTATTCGATGTTGTAACCGCCGGCAAGTTCCTGCTCCGCTTCCGGCAGATCGAAGGGCAGTCGATTTGTCTCGGCGAAAATTGCGATCATAAACACGAGAAAGGAAATGACCATGGGAATTGCGAGCAGCCATTTCCACGGGTCCGTCCAGTCGCCGACAAAGGGTGCGATGAACCAGCCGTGGTCAATCTGGTAACGCACCACGCTGGTCAGGCGCAGGTTTCCGACAACGAGAAAAACAGGGATTACCGCGAGCCCGAGCGAAAGCTCGTACGAAAGCATCTGCGCACTGGAACGGATGCCGCCAAGGAATGGATATTTGGAGTTTGATGCCCAGCCGCCAACGACGATTCCGTAAACGCCAAGCGAGGCAATGGCGAATACAAAGAGAATTCCTACGTTCACATCAGCGATTACCATCGGAACACCGAAGAGCGTACTGCCGAACGGTACCACCGCGATCGTGATGATGGCCGGCATCACAGCCAAACACGGCGCGAGCCAGTAATAAAATGTGTTCACACTGCGCGGCGTGTAATCCTCTTTCAGCAGCAACTTGAACATGTCGGCAATCGGCTGAAGAAGACCGGCAGGTCCAACACGATTCGGGCCGAGCCTGTCTTGAACAAACGCGCTTACTCGGCGCTCGGCGTACACGGCATAGGAAACCATCGTCAAAATCACAGCCAAAATGCCGACGATTTTCAGCAGCGAGGTGATGATGAAAAAAGAACCCATCTGGACCTCTCAGCCCTAATGCGATTCGAGAGCTGCAGCTTTTCGCGCCTCAACAACTTGTTGCCCGACGGCCTGGCGTCTTGCTTGAATGGCAACCGCTAGTTCAATCTTTTCTTCGTCGCTGGGATGCGTTGGCGGTAGCTCTTCAATGTCCAGAATGTGCACGCCTAAGTCTCCGATTTTGCTCAAACTCAACCCGGCAAAGTGCGGAACTGTTTCGCTGATCTGGCGAAACACATCATCTATCGAGAGTAGTGAGTCACCTCCGCCGACCGCCTGAAGCAGATCACGCAAAATCTCCCAATCATCGCTCGCGCTGCCGGGGGGACGCACAGCGCGGTTCAACCGCTGCAATCGGCCTCTGCCATTAATCATCGAACCGCGCTTTTCGGAGAAACCGCACGCTGGAAGAACGACGGTCGCTATCTCGGTCGCCTCGTTAGGCAAAACATTCATCGCGATGAACACTGGGAGTTGAGTGAGTCGTTGGACGGGTATCCCCAAATGCATCGTGTTTTCTTTAAAGACCGCCAGCGCTTTGATTTGTCCGGATTTCACGGCGTCGGCAATCGCCAGCATGTTCGCGCCTGGTTCGGATGTCGATGCAAGAATCAGCCGCGCGCCATTGATATTTGGGTTGCGGTCTTTGCTTAACAAAATGTGGTCACCGGAGCCACGCCGCGGAACGATGTCGATCATTTGCGTGCCTAACGATTTCGCCAACTGCGACGTCAGCCAAAGCTCCTCGTTCGTCATTCTGCCGGAAGCAATGATGGCAATTTCAGCACCGGAGAATTGTTTCAGCTGGAGCGCCGCTTGCGCGATCGCTGTCGGCCAATTTACGGCGACGAGTTTTCCTTCGAAACGAACCTGCGGCTCGAGCAGACGCTTTTCGGCTTCAAGATATTTGAAGTTGAGTCTGCCGTAATCGCACATCCATGCGGAATTGACGTGATCGTTCTCGCGCGGTGTTTGCCGATAGATCACGTCCTCGCGGGTCCCGATGATCGTGTTACACCCGGTGGCACAGCTCGTGCAGATACTTTTTGTTTCTTTCAAAAACCAGACGCGCATTTTGAATCGAAAATCCGTCGACGTCAGCGCGCCAACTGGACAAATATCGACAGTGTTGAGGGAGTAATTGTTTTCGAGCCGCTTGCCAGGATGCGCCGTGAGCACGGTGTGACTGCCGCGATCGACAAATCCGAGGACGTCGTCGTGCGCAATCTCTTGGCAAAAACGGATGCAACGTGAGCAGAGGATGCAGCGTTCGTCATCAAGTGTAACTCGCGGACCAATCTGCACATTTTTCGGTTTCTTGACTTTGTTCTCGAGAAACCGCGACTTGGAATCACCGAAATCGACACTGAACTCCTGCAAACGGCATTCCCCCGCCTGATCGCAGATTGGGCAATCGAGCGGATGATTGATTAGCAGAAATTCCATGACGCCGCGCTGACATTCCTTGACCAGCGGCGAGTTGGTGCGAACGGCCATGCCTTCGGAAATATCCTGTGCGCAGGAAATTTGCGGACGTGGAATCCAATTGATGATCGGTTTGCCGTCGGCGCCGAGCACTGGTTTGCGATCCGGGCCTGGCCTCGGGAATCCCATTTCGATTAAACACATCCGGCAATTTCCGGGTGAGCTGAGCTTTTTGTGATAGCAATAACGCGGCACATGAACGCCAACCTGCTCGCACGCCTCGATCACACGCGTGCCCTTCGGAACCTGATGCCATACGCCATCAATCTGGACGTTGAACAGTGGAACTGATGAGTCGTTAGGCACGGTTGAATCTGGAATCCAGGAAGCCAGGAATTTTAGAGAATAACATCTTCGCTTTTGTTCATTGGATGGTATTCGCGACCGACGCGCTTCACAGTCAGCCGGGTGCTTGCGAAGTTTAGCAACAGCGCATCATCCAAGTTTGCTGCTTTAAGATACGAGCGAACAATCGCAAAGTAGATGTCTTCGAGCGCGCTAATCGCTTTAAGTTCTAAGATGACCTTCTGCTCGACGAGAAAATCGAGTCGGTGTTCGCCAATCAGGTGTTCACGATAGAACACCGGCAGCAGCTTTTGTCTTTCAAAACTAATACCAGCCGCAGCCAATTCGATAGCCAAAGCCTCTTCGTACATCGACTCGAGAAATCCAGGGCCGAGTTCTTTATGAACTCGAATGGCAGCAGCGATTATTCGATCCGTCAGTGCTTTGTTGTGTATTTCCATTCCTGGCTTCCTGGTTTCCAGATTCGAAATTTAGATTGTCCCTTTCGCTCCGGCTTTTTCCCAGCCGGGATCGTGGGCCAGTGGGGCCACCGGAATTTGTTCTTCCTCGATCAACTCTTCGGGCGTGTATTCCGGCGGCAAGGGTGGGGGGAGTGGTTTCCGGGCACGCGCCGCAAATTCCTCTCGAAATTTCTCGACAAAACTTTGCGTCGGCCACGCGCATGCTTCGCCAAAAGCGCAAATCGTGCGTCCGGCAATGTTGTCGCCAATGGTCTTGAGTGTTTTTGGGTCCTCAACAACTCCTCCGCCGCGCAGCATCCGGTCGGTAATTTTCTTCATCCAAAGCGAACCTTCCCGGCAAGGAGTGCATTGGCCGCAGCTCTCGTGCGCATAGAACTCGTTGATGTTGTTCAGTACCCAGACCATGTCGCGGGAATCGTCCAGCACGATCACGCCGCCGGAACCAGCCATGGAACCCGCCGCCGCCAGTGAATCGAAATCCATCGGGATCTCATCGATCGACATCTCCCGCTCGATCGTCGAACCGTCAGTCTGTCTTTGCCTGAGCTTGAATCGTTCGTCAGCGCGCAGAACCTTCGCGGAGCTTCCGCCCGGGATGACTGCCTTTAACTTCCGGCCCGGTCTTAATCCGCCAGCCATCTCGTAGATCAACTGCCCCATCGTCACTGCGCCGACCTCAATTTCGAAGTAGCCTGGACGCTGGACGTCACCGCTCACGCAGACAACGCGTGTTCCGGTGTTGTTAGGCCGGCCGAGGCGCGCGTATTCCGCGCCGCCCATCGCAATGATGTTTTTCACGGCACAGAGCGTTTCGACGTTATTGACGACCGTCGGGCACATATAAAGACCGAGCACTGCTGGGAAGTAAGGTGGTTTGATGCGCGGATACCCGCGCTTGCCTTCGAGAGATTCGATAAGCCCGGTTTCTTCTCCGCAGATGTAAGCGCCCGCGCCGCGATGAACATAAAACTCCACGTCGAATCCCGAACCGAGAACATTTTTGCCCAGAAAATTGTGCGTGCGCGCTTCTTCGATGGCGCGTTCGAGGATTTTCGCGCCTTCGTGAAATTCTCCGCGTACGTAGATGTATGCTGTCCGCGCGTTGAGCGCGTAGCACGAGATCAACATTCCTTCGAGCAGTTGGTGCGGATCTTCATGAATGATGTAGCGGTCCTTAAACGTGCCCGGCTCGGATTCATCGGCGTTACAAATCAAATAAACCGGCCGCTTTTCGTCCGGCTTGATAAAGCTCCATTTCAAGCCGCAGGAAAATCCGGCCCCGCCGCGACCGCGCAGCCCGGAGTTTTTCACTTTGTTGACAATGTCCTCGCGCGACAGAGTTAGCGCTTGCTTCAACTGTTCGTAACCGCCATCGCGCAAATAACAATCGATATCAGTGGTCCAATCCGGGCGTCCGATGTTTTTGTAAATCAGACGGTGTTCGAGAGGGTGGGGGAATGATTTCCAAGGAGCGGCGGTCTCCAGTCCCCCGTTGCCGCGTGGGCGGTCTGGAGATCGTCCCTCCTTGAGAAGGTCAGCAATCGAGTTTGCATCGACATTTTCGCGCAGCTCCTCTCCAACCATGCACACCGGGGCGGTGTGGCAACTCGCCAGGCACTCGACAAACTCGACGCTGTAATTTCCGTCGGGACTCACCGAAATAGGATTGTGCGTCCCGGCGTCTTCGAGCGGGCGTTGAATACCAAAAGTCGTGCATAGATTTTCCATCAGTTCAAAGCTGCCGGCCATCGCGCAACTGAGGGTGCGGCAAAGGCGAATATGAGTTTTGCCGACAGGCTGCTCGCGAAACATCGGGTAAAAAGTGACCAGCTCGAGAATATTGATGGGTTGTAAGCCGAGCTTTTCTGCGATCCAGAGCACGGCGTTGTCGCTGATGAACCCGAAATGTTCCTGCCACAAGTGCAACAGAGGCATGGCCGCGCTTCTCCGGTGCTCGTGCGGATAGCGCGCGATTGCCTCGTCCATTTTTCGCTCCAACTCGTTGGGGACGGAGGCGTTCGTCGAGTTTGCCATTTGCGAACGTAACCCCGCGCGGTGCTGCGCGGCAAATCGCGTTTGCTGCTGCAGTGTCCGCTGTCCTCAGCGGAGAATCACGGTGGGTTGTTGCGCGCGAACGGGTGCGCTGAAGACAGCGCACGCTACAACAGTTAATCAGACAGAGTGCTGTCTTTCGACTGCACTTTATCGTCTTTGAAAACGATTGTGACGGTGTCTTTTCCCTGACGGTAAACGTATGTCGTTTTTTTTGTGATCACGAAATCCTCGGTCTTAAGCGACGTTGGCGAGCCCAGAATTGATTCCACCTGCTTTTTGGACATTCCCTCTGTTACCTGATCGACGTTTGCTTTGGCGATGCGTTTGCTGGAACAGGAAAGGGAGAGGGCGATCAGAAGCACCAGGGTGAACCGAGCGGCTGTAAAAATGACGGGACGAAGCCCGAATAGCGAAATGCCGCGGAAAAGCCCTCTGGACTTTTCGTCATTCGTCAGTTGGATTTCCTTCGTCATTCGTCATTACCCGCTCATCTATCGCATTCGCCCATTACGAAGTCTAGACTGCCCAGCACGGCTGGCACGTCGCTTACGAGGCAGCCTGGCAGGAGCTCGTGCAGGATACTGAGGTTCACAAAGGATGGCGCGCGAATTTTTAGCCGATACGGCACGCCGCCTCCTTTGCTGTTGATGTAAAAGCCAAGTTCGCCCTTGGGATTTTCAGCTGCGAAATATACTTCTCCGCCAGGTGCATCGAGTCCTTCGGTCACCACGATAAAATGATGGATCAGCTCTTCCATCTTTGTCATCACGCGCGATTTCGGAGGATACATGTTTTTCCAGTCCGCGACATTGATCGGTCCGCCGGGAAGTTTGTCGATCACCTGCCGCAGGATTCGGACGCTTTGCCGCATCTCCTCGATCCGCACCAGGTAACGATCGTAACAATCGCCTGCGCTGCCGATCACTACGTCGAAATCGTAGTTGTCGTAATCCAGGTAGGGATGTTTACGCCGCAAATCGTGCTCGATGCCGCTCCCACGCAGGTTAGGTCCCGAAAGGGCGTAGGCAATCGCGCGATCCTTTGATATGACGCCGATGTCTTTAGTTCGATCGACAAAAATCTTGTTCCGGGTCAGTAATCGGTCGCACTCATTTAAGCTCGGCCCGAAATCACCGAGGAATTTTTCGAGTTGTGGAATAAAGCGCTCAGGCAGATCGCGAATCTGGCCGCCGACGCGCGTGTATGATGTGGTAAAACGCGCGCCTGTAAGCAGCTCGAAAAGATCATACAGTTTTTCGCGCTCGGTGAACGTGTAGAGAAACACCGTCATCGCGCCAAGGTCGAGCGCCATTGCACCAATACCCATCAGGTGTGAGGAGATCCGAGACGTTTCACAGCAAATGGTGCGGATCGCTTTGCCACGCGGTGGAACTTCCCAGCCCATCAATTTTTCTACTGCAAGCGCGTAGGCGACGTTATTAGAAAGCGGCGCGAGGTAATCGAGCCGGTCAGTGTAAGGGACAAACTGATTGTACTGCATGTTCTCGGCGATTTTCTCGTCGCCGCGATGTAAGAACCCAATGTCTGGCGTTGCTTTGGTAATGATTTCGCCATCGAGCTCCAGCACCAGCCGCAAAACGCCGTGTGTGGCCGGATGCGACGGCCCCATGTTGAGCACCATTTTTTCGCCGATGTCATCCTCAACCGGCTGTCTCAATGCTGCATCCGCTGCAGCTACTCGCGTGACCGGGTCGGGCGATTCAATTTCGCGCACCGTAAATGGCATAAGCTTGCAGTTGAACTACGCTGGCGAGTGCCAGTCTTCGCGCAAGCGAATTCGGTTGGGTAGCACGCGCGTCTCGCGTGTTGGTTTCGGCGTCGCGCCGAAACAAGCTTTTGTTTCGAAGGTGACTCGCAGATGTATTCGAGCGCAAAGAAAAAGTTCGCGATCGCGAGGACGCGCTCGCTCCCGCAGGCGCGGGACGAGACGCGCGCGTCTCCGCAGAATCCGTTCGCGAACCAACGGAAGCTCGTTAACTGTGATTACGTATGCGGAAAAAAATCGCACTGCTTTTCGCGGGGCAAGGCGCGCAATGTGTCGGGATGGGACGCGATCTGGCCGAACACTTTCCTGTCGCGGCCGATTTGTTTGGTCAGGCCGACGAAATTCTCGGTCGAAGCTTGAGCAACATCGCGTGGAACGGTCCAATCGAGGAGCTAACGAAGACGAGCAATTGTCAGCCCGCGCTGTATGTTCACTCGCTGGCGGCTCTGGCAATCTTGCGGGAGATCGCAGGCGATTTTCCCGTCGCCGGTGCGGCTGGTCTGTCGCTTGGGGAAATAACCGCGCACGCAGCCGG
>WNGL01002886.1_pt1 | contig 32158 bp, 30 predicted proteins | sample 5400591 | NCBI WGS metagenome assembly WNGL01 (sample SAMN13153377, study PRJNA577476) | soil metagenome | isolation source: 80 cm soil or saprolite under Garry oak tree replicate 1 | place: USA:California | collected 2016-06-15
TACGGCCGAACCACGGGCGCCATGGTGCCGATGCTCCGCGGTGATCGGAGTTCGCCGCAGCCACTTCGGCAGCCGCCACCCAAGGGCGGGGAAGGCGTCTCCGACGAGCACGCCGCCGTCGCTGCGGTCGGACCCCGCTCCGATCGACGGAGCCGGCGTGCACGCGGCGTGACAGCGGCACACGCCAGACCCGCTCGTCCTCGGTGGCGCCCTCAATGGTTTCGCCGTGCCGGTCGCAGTCCGGTTCCGGTGCCGTGGGCCGCTGGCGCGCCCGGGCGTGCGCCGGCGTCTGCGCTTCGGGGCCCTCTCGTCAGGCCGGCGCCGGTCGCGACTCTGGCGGCGGCGCAGGAGGACGGCGCCTTCCCCGGCCCGCCACGGCGGCGGCGTTCGGTCCGGGCGACGAGATCGTCGAGCTGGAGCCGCACCACGATGTGCGCGACCTCGAGAGGCCGGCACCGCGAAGTGACCGGCATTGGGCCTAGGCACTAGTTCAGGAGCTCGGGCTTGGCGGGCCGCTCCGGCGCCATCGACTCCCCGCGCCCGTCGAGGACCGCGTGGACCCGATCGAAGGCCGCGGCGGTGGCCCAGTCGATCGCGCGGACGTGGCGCGCACCGGTCCGGACCAGCTCCGCGAGCCGCTTCGTCCGCCGCGCGAGCCGGCGGTGCTCGCGCAGGAGGAGGACGTTCAAGGCGAACGAGGCGAGCGCGAGGCAGGCGAGGACGATCATGACCGGACACCTCCGGGGAGGCGGGGCGCGCCTCCTCGACGGAGGACATTCAAGATGCGCGCCCCGGGCCGGACTGTGATGGGTGCACGTCGCCGCGCGGCGCACGCTCCGTCGTTCCGGCAGCTTGCGGCGGGCGGTGCGTGCGGGTGGGAGCCGCGCCGTGTGGCGGAGTGTCGCCACTGCCACGCTCCGGGCGCCAGGCGCACGCGGAATTCCGTCGACTCTGCCGCTCTCCCCTTCCGGGCGTGGCCGTGCCCGGGCGCCGCGCCTATCGGCCACCGGACGGGGAGGCGACCATGAAGATAGGCGTGCTGGGCTCGGGAGAGGTCGGGAAGGCGCTCGCGGACGGACTGTTGAAGCACGGCCACGACGTGATGCGCGGTTCGCGCGATCCGGCGAAGCTGGGCGGCTGGAAGGCCGGCGCAGGGCCGAAGGCGCGCACCGGCACCATGGCGGAGACCGCCGGGTTCGGCGAGGTCGTGGTGCTCGCGGTGAAGGGCGGCGCGGCGGTCGAGGCGGTCGGGGGGCTCGGCGGCGCGCTCGACGGCAAGGTCGTGCTCGACACGGGGCCGAACGAGTCGCTCCTCGAGGCGATCCAGGCGCGCGCGCCGAAGGCGCGGCTCGTGAAGGCGTTCTCCTGCGTCGGCAGCTCGCTGATGGTGAATCCGCAGCTGTCCGGCGGCAAGCCGACCATGTTCATCTGCGGCAACGACGCGGACGCGAAGCGGCAGGCCACGGCGATCCTCGATCAGTTCGGCTGGGAGATCGAGGACCTGGGCGCCGCGGAGGCGGCGCGGGCGATCGAGCCGCTCTGCATCCTGTGGTGCGTCCCCGGGTTCCTGCGGAACGACTGGGTGCACGCGTTCAAGCTGCTGCGAAGGTGACCGCCGCGGCGATCGCCGCATACAATGCGGCGTGCTCCGGCTCCTCCTCGTCTGCGGGGGCGGCGCCCTCGGCTCGGGCGCCCGGTACCTCGTCTCGACCTGGGCCGCTCGCGCCCTCGGCGCCGACTTCCCTCGCGGTACGCTCCTCGTGAACGCGACAGGCTCGTTCGTGCTCGCGTTCCTCTTCGCGCTCCCGGGGAGCAAGCTCGGTCCCGACCTCCGGCTCTTCGTCGGCGCGGGCGTGATGGGCGGGTACACGACCTACTCGTCGTTCAACACCGAGACCCTCGCCCTCTTCGATCAGGGCGCCTCCAGCCTCGCGCTCGCGAACCTGGCCCTGACCGTCCTGGGCTGCCTCGTCGCCGGGCTCGCGGGCCTCGCCCTCGGCCGCGCCCTCGCAGCCTGAGCAACCGGCCGCGGCGGCGAAGGGCCCCGGATGGTGCCTAGCCTCGGCCCGATGCGCAGCCTTCGGGTGAACTCCGAAGGAGGGCGTCATGCGGACACGCGGGGTGTGGGTGGGGCTCGCGATCGCGGTGGCGACGATGGCGCGGGCGCAGGACACGGAGCGAGCGGCGCCGCTCGAGAACCCGCCGCCGAACGACGCGCAGCCGGGAGCACCGCAGGGCAACGCCCAGGCGGGACTTGCGAGCGACGCCTTCGACCGGGCGTGCATCGACCTCCTCCACGGGCAGACGCCGGAGGGTGAGAAGGCGATCCAGGCGCTGCGCGACGCCTGCGCGAACCTCATGTCGGGCCGCGCGGGCGACCGGATCGACGCTGCGCGCCGTCGCCAGCAGCAGCTCGCGGCGCAGGAGCAGCTCCGCCTCCAGGCGGAGGGGCGCATCCAGCCCGGCCAGGGGGCGGCGCAGCCGCAGCAGGGAGAGGACGTGGCGTCGGCGTTCGGCGCGGCGGCGGGAGAGCTCACCGGGAGCCGTCCCCGGCTGCCGCTCGGGATGCGGAGCAACGGGCGGCCGGTCGGGTACACGCTCGTCACGAACCCGGTCGGCTGGTTCTCGGGGCTCGGCATGAACGCGACCGTGTTCGGCTCGTTCGAGGACGCGCCGAAGTTCTCGTGGGTGGGCGGCGCACGCTTCTCCGCGACGGACGCGACGAACGGCACCGCCTCCACCTTCGGCGCCCTCGCCGGCGTCGACTTCTTCATCGTCGGCCGCCACAACGAAGGGCTCCGGCTCGGCCCGCGCGTCGAGCTCGCGGCGGGGCGGGAGAAGTTCGGCGGAGGCAACAACACGTTCGCGCGGCTCGGGATGGCGGGCGAGCTCGGCTACAACTTCATCGCCTCGAACGGGATCACCGGCATCCTCGCGGCGGGCGTCGGCGGACGCGTCGCCGGGGACGACAAGAACGAGTCGTTCTCCTCCTTCGTCGGCGGCGAGGTCGGCCCCTACGTCTCGGTGGGCTTCGGCTACAGCTGGTGAGGGCCGAGCCCGAGCCGAGCCGCGTCCTCGGGGGTGTTGGCGTTCTCGAGCGAGCGGAGGGCGGGGTCGGCGGCGCGGTACTCCGCCTCGTCGACGACCGTCGCGCGGACCGCGGCGGCGAGGTCCCGCAGCGAGGGCTCTCCCCGCGCGAGGAGCGCCTCGAGCGGCGGGAGGCAGGCGCGGGACCAGAACGCGTGGAGCGGCTCGAGCCGACCGCCTGCGCGGACGAGGACGGCGTCGGCGTCCCCGCGCCGGGCCGCGAGGAACGAGATCGCCCCCGCGTCGAGGAAGGGCATGTCGCAACCCGCCGCGAAGATCCAGGGCGTCTCCGCCGCGCGGAGCGCCGCGTGCAGGCCGCCGGGCGCGCCGCGGCCCTGGAGCAGGTCCGGGACGACGCGAGGGCCGAGCGCCGCGTACGGCGCCGGATCGTTCGTGACCACGAGCGCGCGCCCGAAGAGCCGCGCGAACAGCGCGAGCGACCGCGCGGCGATCGGTTCGCCCTCGAGGCGGAGCAGCCCCTTGGGCGCGCCGCCCATGCGCGTCGCCTTGCCGCCCGCGACGAGCACGCCGGTGCAGTCCTGGAAGGGGGGCGTCGCCATGCCGGCAATGTAACGCGGGGCGGCCTCCTGGCGCCCTCGAAGCTGGCAGCCCTGGCTCGATTCGGGTAGAACCTCTCCCCCCCGTGACTCCCGAGCAGCGCATCGACACCTTTCGCGCGTTCGTGGCCAAGAGCCCGAACGACGCGTTCTCGCGCTACTCGCTCGCGATGGCGCTCCGGTCGGCGGGGCGCGGCGACGAGGCCGCGGCGGAGTTCGACGAGCTCCGCCGGCGCAGGCCGGAGTACGTCCCGGCGTACCTGATGCTCGGGCAGGTGCTCGAGGCCCTCGGGCGCGACGCCGATGCGGCGCGCGCCTACGAGGACGGGCTCGCCGCGGCGGACCGGGCGAACGACATGCACGCGCGGAGCGAGCTCGGGCAGGCGCTCGAGGCCCTCCGCGCACGAGGAACGAGATGAGCCCCATCGACATCAAGGACGTCGAGCTGCAACGTGCGAAGGCGCAGACCGAGGACGTGCGCGCGTCGCTCGGCGGCCTGCTGCGCGGGCGGCGCGCGGTGATCACCGGCGTCGCGAACGAGCGCTCGATCGCCTGGTCCATCGCTCAGGCCTTCCACGCCGAGGGCGCGGAGCTCGCGTTCACCTATCCAGGCGAGGGCATGGAGAAGCGGGTGCGGCCGCTCGCAGAGCGCCTCGGCGCGAAGGCGATCGTGGACTGCGACGTCGCGAAGGACGACGACATCGACCGGACCGTCGCGGAGATCCGGAAGGTGTGGGACCGCGTGGACGTGCTCATCCACTCGATCGGCTACGCGCCGCGCGAGGCGCTCGCGGGCCGGTTCGCCGACGTGACGACGCGCGAGGCGTGGCGGATCGCCCTCGACGTCTCGGCGTACTCGCTCGTCGGGCTCGCCCGCGCGTTCAAGCCGCTCATGGCCCCGGGCGCGTCGATCGTCTCGCTCAGCTACTACGGCGCGGAGAAGGTCGTCCGGAACTACAACGTGATGGGCGTCGCGAAGGCCGCCCTGGAGTGCTCGACCCGCTACCTCGCCGACGACCTCGGCGCCGACGGCATCCGCGTGAACTGCATCAGCGCGGGGCCGCTCCGGACGCTCGCCGCCGCCGGGATCAAGGGGATGCGCGAACTGCTCTCCGAGAACGCCGCGCGGACCCCGCTCCGCCGGAACATCGAGCAGGACGACTGCGCGCGCGCCGCGCTCTACCTCTGCTCGGATCTCGCGCGGAACGTCACCGGCGAGGTGCTCCACGTCGACGCCGGCCAGAACATCGTCGGCGTCGTGTCGATGGGCTAGCTAGGCCGCGGCGATGGGCAGGGTGAACCGCAGCGTCGTGCCCTGCCCGACCCGGCTCTCGATCCAGATCCGGCCGCCGTGCGCCTGCACGATGCCCTTGCAGATGAAGAGGCCGAGCCCGGTGCCGTGACCGGCGTGCCGGGCGCCGGACCAGTAGGCCTCGAAGACGAGCGGCAGGGCGTCCTCCGCGATCCCGGGTCCCGTGTCGGCGACGGTGAACGTCGCGAACCGCCCGTCGCCGGCAGCGCCGAGGTCGATCCGATCGCCCGGGCGGCAGAACTTGATCGCGTTCGTGATCGTGTTCGCGAACACCTGCAGGACCCGGTCGCGATCGCACGCGACCGCGTGCCCGGCCGCCCCGCCGCTCGCGAGCGAGACGCCCTTCTCGCGGGCGAGCGCCTCGTGCGCTTGCACGGCCTCGGCGAGCAGTAGGTCACCGCTCTCCGGCGACCTCCGGATCGCGAGCCGGCCGGCGCGGATGCTCGCCATGTCGACCAGGTCGCGGAGCAGCACGTCCGCCCGCCGAACCCCGCGCTGGACGCTGTCGATCTGCCGGCGCACCGCGGGACCGTCGCCCCCCTTGTCCAGCATCCGCGCCACGGACGAGGCGCCGAGCTGGATGACGCTCAGCGGCACCTTCAGGTCGTGCGAGACGAACGCCAGCACGTCCTCGCGCACCTGGACCGCGCGCTGAACCTCCTCGAAGAGCCGCGCGTTCTCGACCGCCAGCTCGGCCCGGCGCCCGAGGTCGACCGCGAGCTCGAGATCGACGTGGTCGAAGCGCCGCTCCGGCTGCGTCATGCCGAACGTCAGGGCGCCGTAGACCCCGTCACGCGAACGGAGCGGCACCACGATCGAGGACCGCAGCCCGAGCGAGCGCAGCAGCTCCAGGTGATCCTCGGAGCGCGCCATCGCGCGCAGCTCCGGCTCGCCGAGCTCCGGAAGGAAAATGGGTTCGCCATGCCGCAGCTGCTCGATCACCTCCGGGGTCGGCCAGGGGCCCACCGGGGACCGGCGGTCGTCCTCGAGCGCCGGCCGCTCCTTCGCCGGATCGGCGCAGGCGCTCGCCACGAGCTCGCAGCTCGCGCCCTCCTCGGCAAGCACGAACGCGCAGCACGAATCGGCGAGGAACGGGACGACCATCTGGACGACACGCTCGAGCGCCGCCCGCGAGTCGAGCGACTGCGCGAGCTCGTGCGTCGCCCTCCCGAGGAACTCGACGTTCTGCTCCGCCCGTCGCCGCCCGGTGACGTCGCGCGTCACCTTCACGAACCCGACCAGCCGGCCCTGCTCGTCGCGGAGGGCGGTGATGCCCACGTCCGCGAGGAACCGGGAGCCGTCCTTGCGAAGCCGCCAGCTCTCGTCCTCGGCGTGCCCGTCCCGCTCGGCCGTGAGCAGCTCCGCGCCGGGCTTTCCGCGGGCCACGTCCTCGGGCGGGAAGAAGCGATCGAAGCGCTTCCCCAGGATCTCGTCCGCCGACCACCCCATCTGAAGTTGCGCGCTCTTGGACCAGCTCGCGACGCGGCCCTCCGGGTCGAGGACGACGATGGAGTCGTGGACCTGGTCGAGGACCGCGCGGAACCGGCTCTCGCTCGCGTTCAGCGCCGTGATCGCCGCCTCGGCGGCGAGCCGCGCCGAGCGCTCCTCCGCGAGCTGGCGCGCGCTCTCCGCGTAGTGATGCCGCTCGATGGCGTACCGGATCGACTTCACGAGGAGCGCGCCGTCGATCAGGCCCTTGACGAGGTAATCCTGCGCGCCCTCCGCGACCGCCTTCGACGCGAGGCGGTCGTCCTCGAGCGACGTGAGGACGACGACGGGAAGCTCCGGATGCTCGGCGCCGAGCCGGCGCATCCCGTCGAGCCCGCCCGAGTCCGGCAGCGAGAGATCGAGCAGGACGACGTCGCAGGCGCCGGCGCGAGCGCGCTCGATCGCCTCCGAGATCCGCTCGACGTGGACGAGGGTCGCGTCCGCGCGCTCCCCGGCCAGCGCGACGCGAACGAGCTCGACGTCGCCCGGGTTGTCCTCGACGAGCAGGATCCGCAGCCGGTCCGCCTCGCGGCTGCGCTCACGCGGCTCGCCCGCCGCGTCGACTGGAACGGCGTCGGGCGCACCGGCTCGGTGCACTCGCGCGAGGTCCACCGCGCCGCGGCGCCGCGGACGACGAGGGGTCGGAAACCTCTCGGTGCCGGCAACGGAGATCATGTAGGTGCCGGTGAACACGGAGACGGCATTCTACTATTCGCGAACCCCCACGGTCCCCCTCCTCAGGCCCCCCCCAAATGGGACATCTCGAGCTGGGACGCTCGGCCCGTGAGGAACGCCCTCTTGTTCCCATGAGGGTCGGGCGGAGGCACGACTGTTGTTTGCCTCGATCTGGCGCGGCACAATGCCCGCCTTTTCCAGGAGAATCGACCCCACATGCGTAAACCCGAAACGCGCGACGGGAAGGCCGCGAGAGCCCGCGTCACCGCCGGCGCGTCCACCACCCTCCTCGCCTCGATCGTCAACTCCTCGGACGACGCGATCGACTCGAAGACGCTCGACGGCGTCATCACGAGCTGGAACCCCGCCGCGGAGGAGATGTACGGGTACGCCTCCGAGGAGATCATCGGGAAGAACATCTCGATGCTGAGCCATCCGGATCGCCCCGAGGAGATGGACGAGATCCTCGAGAAGATCCGCAACGGCGAGCGGGTCGAGCACTACGAGACGGTGCGGGTCCGCAAGGACGGCCGCCGCATCTCCATCTCGCTCACGGTCTCGCCCATCCTCGACGACGGCGGGAAGATGGTGGGCGTCTCGTCGATCGCGCGCGACATCACCGAGCGCCGCGGGTCCACCCTCCTCGCGTCGATCGTCTACTCGTCGGACGACGCCATCGACTCGAAGACGCTCGACGGGATCATCACCTCCTGGAACCCCGCCGCGGAGCGGCTCTACGGGTACTCCGCCGACGAGATCATCGGGAAGAACATCTCGATGCTGAGCCACCCGGATCGCCCCGAGGAGATGGCGGAGATCCTCGAGAAGATCCGAAGCGGCGAGCGGGTGGAGCACTACGAGACGGTCCGGGTTCGCAAGAACGGCCGCCGCATCTCCATCTCGCTCACGGTCTCGCCCATCCTCGACAGGTCGGGGAACGTCGTGGGCGTCTCGTCGATCGCCCGAGACATCACCGAGCGCGCCGGGGCCACGAAGACCCTGCTCGCGTCGATCGTGAACTCGTCCGACGACGCCATCGACTCGAAGACGCTCGACGGGATCATCACCTCCTGGAACCCCGCCGCGGAGCACATGTACGGCTACTCCGCCGACGAGATCCTGGGGCGGAACATCTCCATCCTGAGCCATCCGGATCGGCCGGAGGAGATGGTCGAGATCCTCGACAAGATCCGAAACGGCGGCCGCGTCGAGCACTACGAGACCGTCCGCGTCCGCAAGGACGACCGCACCATCTCCATCTCCCTGACGGTGTCGCCGATCCTCGACGACGGCGGCAAGATCGTCGGCGTCTCGTCCATCTCGCGCGACATCACCGAGCGCAAGCGCGCCGACGAGCAGCTCCGGGCAGCGTCCCAGTACGCCCGTTCCCTCATCGAGGCCTCGCTCGACCCGCTCGTCACGATCAGCCCGGAAGGCAAGATCACCGACGTGAACGAGGCCACCATCAAGGTGACCGGCATCCTGCGCGAGAAGCTCATCGGGACGGACTTCTCCGACTACTTCACCGAGCCGGAGAAGGCGCGCGAGGGCTACCAGCAGGTGTTCTCGGTCGGCTCCGTGACCGACTACCCGCTCACCATCCGTCACCGCGACGGTGCGGTCACGGACGTCCTCTACAACGCGTCCGTGTACAAGGACGTCCGCGGCAAGGTGCTCGGCGTCTTCGCGGCGGCCCGCGACGTGACCGAGCAGAAGGCGGCGTCGCAGTACGCGCGCAGCCTCATCGAGGCGTCGCTCGACCCGCTCGTCACGATCAGCCCCGCCGGCAAGATCACCGACGTGAACGAGGCGACCATCAAGGTCACCGGCATCGCGCGGGAGCGGCTCATCGCGACCGACTTCTCCGACTACTTCACCGAGCCGGAGAAGGCGCGCGAGGGGTACCAGCAGGTGTTCGCGAAGGGGTTCGTCACCGACTACCCGCTCACCATCCGTCACCGCGGCGGGAAGCTGACGGACGTGCTCTACAACGCGTCCGTGTACAAGGACGTGACCGGGAAGGTGCTCGGCGTGTTCGCCGCCGCCCGCGACGTGACCGAGCAGAAGCAGGCGTCGCAGTACGCCCGGTCCCTCATCGAGGCCTCCCTCGACCCGCTCGTCACCATCAGCCCGGAAGGCAAGATCACGGACGTGAACGAGGCGACCGCGCAGGTCACCGGCGCGGTCCGAGAGCGGCTCATCGGGACGGACTTCTCCGATTACTTCACCGAGCAGGAGAAGGCGCGCGAGGGCTACAAGGAGGTGTTCGAGAAGGGAGCGGTCACCGACTACCCGCTCACCATCCGTCACAAGAACACCAAGCTGACGGACGTGCTCTACAACGCCTCGGTGTACAAGGACGCGCGAGGCAACGTGCTCGGCGTGTTCGCCGCCGCGCGCGACGTCACCGCCCAGAAGCAGGCCTCCCAGTACGCACGAAGCCTGGTCGAGGCCTCGCTCGACCCGCTCGTCACCATCAGCTCGGAAGGCAAGATCACCGACGTGAACGAGGCGACCATCAAGGCCACCGGCGTCCCCCGCGAGCGGCTCATCGGGACGGACTTCTCCGACTACTTCACCGAGCCGGAGAAGGCGCGCGAGGGGTACCAGCAGGTGTTCTCGAAGGGGTTCGTCACCGACTACCCGCTCACCATCCGGCACCGGAACGGGAGCCTCACGAACGTCCTCTACAACGCGTCGGTGTACAAGGACTTCCGGGGGAACGTGCTCGGCGTGTTCGCCGCCGCCCGCGACGTCACGGCGCAGAAGAAGGCGGAGCAGGAGGTCGCCGACCAGCGCACCCGGGAGCTCGAGCGCCTCGGCGAGCTGGAGCGCTTCCAGCGGCTCACGGTCGGACGAGAGCTCAAGATGATCGAGCTGAAGAAGGAGATCGAGGAGCTGCGCAGGCAGTCGCCGCCGGAGAGGCCCGCGCGCTGATGCCTCCGTCGCGCCCCGACCTGGCAGAGCTCCAGCTCTCGCTGCCGGACACGAGCCGCGCCATCCTCAACATCCTCGAGGACTTCGGCGGGGAGCGCGCCCGGCAGGACGAGACGCAGCGGGCGATCCTCAACATCCTCGACGACTTCACCGACGAGAAGCAGCGGCTCGAGGACACGCAGCGCGCGATCCTCAACATCCTCGACGACAGCGGCGAGGAGCGTTCGCGGCAGGGCGAGATGCAGCGCGCCCTCCTCAACATCCTCGAGGACTTCGGCGGCGAGAAGGATCGGCTCGAGGCGACCCAGCGCGCGATCCTGAACATCCTCGACGACTTCGAGGACGAGAAGAGCAAGGTCGAGGCGGTCAACGCCGAGCTGCGGCGGGAGGTGGCCGACCGCGCTGCCGCGGAGCGCGCCCTCCGGGAGAAGACGGACGCGCTCGCGCTGTCGAACGCCGAGCTGGAGCAGTTCGCCTACGTCGCCTCGCACGACCTCCAGGAGCCGCTCCGGATGGTCTCGAGCTACGTGCAGCTCTTCGAGAAGCGTTACGCGGGGCAGGTGGACGCGCAGGCGAAGAAGTACATCGACTACTCGGTCGAGGGCGCGAAGCGCATGCAGGCGCTGATCGGCGGCCTGCTGGAGTTCTCGCGCGTCGGCCGGATCGACGAGCCGTTCGGGCCGGTCGACACCGGGTCGGCGCTCGACCAGGCGCTCCTCAACCTGCGATCCGCGATCGAGGAGAGCCACGCCGCCGTGACGCGCGGCCCGCTCCCGACCGTCACCGGGAACCCTGCTCGGCTGGGGCAGGTGCTCCAGAACCTCGTCGGGAACGCGATCAAGTTCCGCCGGCCCGGCGAGGCCCCCGCGATCCACGTCTCCGCCCTTCCGCGGCGCCACGACTGGCTGTTCGAGGTGAAGGACAACGGGATCGGTATCGACCCGCAGTTCCTGGATCGGATCTTCGTCATCTTCCAGCGGCTGCACACCCGCGCCGAGTACCCGGGCACCGGCATCGGCCTCTCCATCTGCAAGAAGGTCATCGAGCGCCACGGCGGGCGCATCTGGGTCGAGTCGCACATCGGCGCGGGCTCGACCTTCCAGTTCACCCTCCCGCGCGAGTGACGCATGCAAACCAACCTAGCGAACACCGCCCGGCGGCTGCACCTCCTCCTCGTGGAGGACAACCCCGGTGACGCCGATCTCGTCATCGACGCGATCCGCGGGTTCCCGTGTGACGTCTCGGTGGCGACCGACGGCGTCGAGGCGATCGAGTTCCTCCGCAAGGAGGGGCGCCACGCCGGCGCGGGGGACGCGGACCTGGTCCTGCTCGACCTGAACCTGCCCAAGCTGAGCGGTCGCGAGGTGCTCGCCCGGGTGAAGGAGGATCCCGGGCTGAAGCACATCCCCGTCGTGATCTTCAGCTCGTCGCACGCGGAGCGCGACCTCCTCGACTCCTACCGCCTGCACGCGAACTGCTTCGTCACGAAGCCGGTGGACCTGAACGAGTTCCTGGCCTCCGTGGGCGCGGTGGCGCAGTTCTGGCTCGGCGTGGTGAAGCTCCCGACCTCCGCGGCGAGGTGGTGATACGCGGACGGGACGCCGAGCTCGTGCGCCTCGCCTGCGACGAGGCGGGCGCGTTCGCGCTGGAGCACGCCGGGACCCTCGCCGACGCGCTCGCGCGCCTCGGGTCGGCGCCGGCACCGGACGTGGTCCTGCTCGATCTCACGCTGCCGGACGCGTCCCGGCTCGAGGGCCTCCGGCGCCTGGCGGAGGCGGCGCCGGAGCTGCCGGTGGTCGTCCTCACCGGCAGCGAGGACCGGGCGCTCGGCGCGGCCGCGATCCAGGCCGGCGCGCAGGACTACCTCGTCAAGGGAGACGAGAGCCGGGTGCTTCTCCCGCGCGCGCTGCGCTACGCGGTCGACCGGCACGACCAGGCGGCGCGCGCCTTGCTGCTGGTGGGCGAGCGGGCTGCACGCGCCGCAGCCGAGGCCGCGCGGGAGCGCATGGCGGTGCTCGCCACGGCGGGCACGGCGGTGTCCCATTCCCTCGAGGACCGGCACGCGCTCAGCTCGCTCGTCTCGGCCGTGGTCCCGCGGTTCGCGGACTGGTGCGCGATCAGGACGACCGGCGCGGACGCGAGCACGCCGGACTGGATCACCGCGCACCGCGACGCGGCCGCGGCGGGCGCGGTCTCCGCTCGGCTCGAGGGCCTCGCCACCGCGCCCGACGCGCCGTGCGGTCCTGCCGCCGTCGCGGCGAGCGGGCGCGGCGAGCTTCGCGAGGACGTGTCCTCCCACCCGGCGACGTCGCCCTGGAGGACGGCGCTCGAAGAGCTCGGGGCTGAGTCGTGCATGGTCGTTCCGGTGCGCCTGACCGACGAGGTGCTCGGGGTGATGGTCTTCGCCGCGTCCGGTCGCCGGTTCGGGCCGGACGACCTTGCCGTCGCGGAGGAGATCGGGCGCCGGGCCGGCGTCGCCGTCGCGAACTGCCGCCTGTACCGGGAAGCGCGCCTCGCGGTCGCCGCCCGGGAGGAGTTCCTGTCGGTCGCCGCGCACGAGCTCCGCACGCCGGTCGCGGTGCTCCAGCTCAGGTTGCAGCAGGTCGAGCTGAAGCAGCGGACCTCGGTCTGCGGCACGTGCCACCTCGCCGTCCCCGCCGACTACGCCGGCGCCGCCCGCCAGATCGCGCGCCTCGGGCACCTCATCGAGGAGCTCCTGGACATGTCCCGCATCGTCGGCGACCGGGTCCAGATCGAGCGCGAGGAGCTCGATCTGGGCGACGTGGCGCGCGAGGTGACCGCCCGGCTCGCCGAGCTCGCGACCCGCAGCCGCTCGGAGGTCGCGCTCCACTGCCCGGATCCGGTCCGCGGCAACTGGGACCGGCTCGCGCTCGAGCGCGTCCTCGGGAACCTCCTCTCGAACGCGCTCAAGTTCGGCGCGCAGAGGCCCGTCGCCATCCGGGTCCGATCCGAGGGGGAGCAGGCGGTGCTCGAGGTCGAGGATCAGGGGATCGGGATCGCGCCCGGGGACGTCGAGCGGATCTTCGACCAGTTCGAGCGAGCCGTGTCGTCGCGGCACTTCGGAGGGCTCGGGCTCGGGCTGTACATCACCCGGCAACTCGTCGAGGGGCACGGCGGCGCGATCTCGGTCGCGAGCACGCCCGGTTCGGGATCGACGTTCACCGTGCGGCTTCCGAAGGCCCCGTCGCGCGCGGAGCCCCCGGCGTAGGGCCCGACGGGACGGCTGCTACGGCATCCCCCGCGCGCCTCGCCCGCGGCGGGGTCGAGCCCGAGGAAGCTGGCGTGGTCCGGCTAGGGCGAGAACGACGAGCCGCAGCCGCAGGTCGTGCGGGCGTTCGGATTGACGAACTTGAACCCGGCGCCCTGGAGGCCGACGACGTAGTCGATGCTGACGCCCTGCAGGTACATCGAGCTCATCGGGTCGACGTACACGCGCACGCCGTCCTGCTCGAACGACAGGTCGCCGTCCTTCGCGTCCTTCTCGAAGTCCATCGAGTACTGGAAGCCCGAGCAGCCGCCGCCCATGACGCCGACACGGATGCCGTGGCCGCCGAGCCCCTCGCGCTGCATCGCGTCTTTCACCATCTCCACCGCCTTCGGCGTGAGGACGACGGGCGGCGTGTCGAGGCCGAGATCGGCGGGCTGCGTCGGGGACGGTACCTGGGTCATCGCATCCATGGCTTGTCTGGCGCTCCGTGCGGGGATTCCCCGCGATTGACTAAACGCAAGAAGCATAACAGCCGGGGTGCCCGGGTTCAACGCGACGCGCTGCCCACCCTCGTTCGGGGGTCGCGAAATCCTAAGCCCTTCCGGACAGATGCCGCCCGCCGTCCACCGGGAGCACCGCGCCGGTGACGAAGGGGGCCTCCGCCAGATATCGCACCGCCGCCGCGACGTCGGACGGCTCGCCGGTCCGTGCGAGCGGAATCCTTCGCACGAGCGTGCGGCGCAGCGCCGCAGGGTAGCGCTCGGGCCACAGGACCGTGCCGGGCGCGATGGCGTTCACCCGCACGGCGGGGGCGAGGTCGAGCGCGAGGCACTCGGTCAGGCGGACGAGCGCCGCCTTGGACGCGGCGTAGGCGGCGTGGCCGTGCCACGCGACGAGCCCCCCGCCGACGTCGGCGACGTTCACGACGGCGCCTCGCGACCGGCGGAGCAGCGGGAGGAGCGCCTTCACGAGGAGGAGCGGGGCGCGCGCGTTGAGATCCATCTGGGCGTCGAACGACGCGGCGTCGGTCGCCTCGACCCCGAGCGGCTCGAACGCGGCGGCGGAGTTCACGAGCAGGTCGAGGCGCGAGAAGCGCTCGCGGAACGCGGCGGCGAGGCGCGCGGGGCCGTCGGCGAGGGCGAGGTCGGCCTCGAGCGCGGCCGCGAAGCCGCGCGGCCGGTGCGTCCGGTAGTGCGCGGCGACCTTCCAGCCGCGGCGCGCGAGATCACGGGCGATCGCGTTGCCGACGCGAATCCCCGCGCCGGTCACGAGCGCGACGCGCGGCATCAGCCCGCGCTCCCGCGCGAGGGATCCCACAGCGGCTCGTCGCGCCGCGCGCGGCGGTTCGCGATCCGCGCCGCGACGAAGAGGGCGTCCGAGAGCCGGTTGAGGTAGGCGAGCACCGCCGGGGAGACCTCCGACTCGGCGGCGAGCGCGACCGCGCGACGCTCGGCGCGCCGGCAGACGGTCCGCGCGAGGTGGAGGGCCGCGGCGCAGCGGGAGCCGCCCGGCAGGACGAAGCGGGTGAGCGGGGGAAGCTCCGCCTCCCAGGTGTCGATGGCGCGCTCGAGCCGCTCCGTCCAGGCCGGCTCGACCGGCGGGACGACGGCGCGGGCCTTGGCGTCCCGGGGCGTGGCGAGGTCGGCGCCGACGCAGAACAGCTCCGCCTGGACCCGGGCGAGCTCGGCGTCGATCTCGGGGTCCTCGGCCACCGCCCGCGCGGCGCCGACCGCGGCGTTCAGCTCGTCCACGTCCCCGTACGCCTCGACGCGCGCGGCGCTCTTGCGGACGCGCGGGCCCCCGAAGAGGCCCGTCTCTCCGGCGTCGCCCGTCTTCGTGTAGATCTTCACGTCCGGACACTATCGGACGGATCGGGGCCGCACAACGCCCGCGGGGAGACGAGCCGTGCAGACGCCGTTCCAGGGAGAGGCGCTCGTGCGCGTCGGCCGCGAGGCGGCGGAGCGGGCGTGGGCCGGGGGAATGACCGTGCTCGCGCCGGACGGCCGGGTCGTCCCGATCCCGCTGCTCGCCGAGCCCGAGGTCCTCTCTCGCGCCGCGCTCGCGGACGCCGCCCGCGAGGCGCAGGCGATCCTCTCCGGCGCGGTGAAGCTCGCCCGCGCGCTCCTCGCCGGCGGCGACGCGCGCGACCGCGCCGCGCTGATCGAGCCGTTCGCCGGGCTCGAGGCCGAGGCGATGGCGCGCCTCTTCGACGCCCCGCTCCCGGTGATGGTCGCGCGCGTCGACTTCCTCGTGCCGCGGGACGGCGGTCCCCCGCGCGCGCTCGAGCTCAACGCGACCATCCCCGCGATGCCGGGGTACGCGGATCTCGCCGCGCACGCGTGGATCGTCGCCGCCGCCCGCGAGCGCGGTCTCGCGCCGCGCGCCGCGCGCGCGCTGGTCGCGCGCTGCGGGAGCCACATGGAGCGGCTGCGCGAGGCGCTCGTCGCCGTCCACCGCGCCCGGGGCGGCACGCGGGAGCGCCCGTCGATCGCGGTCGTCTCGCGCCCCGCGGACGCGCAGGTGGGCGAGCTCCGCCGGCTCGTCGCCCACCTCCGGCAGATGGGGCACGAGGCCTCCCACCTCGTCCCCGCCGAGTGCGAGCCGGAGCGCTGGGACGTCCTCTACCGGCACGTCTGGGCCCACCGCGTCGACCCCTCCGCGCCGTTCGCGCGGGCGCTCCGCGATCCCGTCCGCCACGTCCTCGTGAACCCGGTGAACGGGCTGCTCGAGGCGAAGGCGCTCTTCGCCCGGCTCTCCGAGTGCGCGGAGGACGCCGCCCTCGCCGCGCGCGCGGGGCTCGACGACGCCGAGCGGGCGGCGGCGACGCGCCTCCCCCGTACGCGCCGGCTCGACGCCGCGCTCGCGCCGCGCGTCGTTGCGGAGCGCGAGCGCTGGGTGCTGAAGCGGAGCTGGGACTACGGCGGAAAGAGCGTCTTCCTCGGCGCGGAGCTCGAGCCCGCCGCCTGGGCGCGCGCGGTGGAGGAGGCGCTCGCCGACGCGCGTGGCGGGGGCTTCGTGGCGCAGGAGCGGATCTTCGCCGCGCGCCGGCCCGGGACGCGGATCGCGCCGGACGGCGTCGGGACGGGCGAGCTCATCCGCGACCTCTCCACCTACTGCGGCCTCGGCCCTTCCCGGCCGGACGGGTCGGTGGTGCGGGCGGCGGAGTCTCCCATCGTGAACATCCTCGGCGGCGGCGGGCTCGCGCCGGTCGTGCCCGAGGACGTCGTCCAGGCGCTCGCCTAGCGTCGGGACGGGCGCCGCGCTTCGGTCCGCGGCGGTTCCGGGGTATCGTCGGCGCTCGATGGCCCGGCCGTCGAAGATCCTCGTGGTGGACGACTCCCGCGCGCAGCGGCAGGGGCTCGCGACGGTCCTGCGCGCCGAGGGCTACGAGGTCGTCGAGGCGGAGAACGCACGCGAGGCGCTCAAGCTCGCGAAGTCGGCGTCGCCGGACCTCGTCCTCCTCGACATGATCCTCCCGGACATGGACGGGCGGGAGGTGCTGCGCCTCATCAAGCCCCCGCCGTCGAGCGATCAGTTCCTCCCGGTGATCATCCTCTCCGTGAAGGGGGACGTGAACACGAAGGTGGAGGGGCTGCGGCTCGGCGCGGACGACTTCCTCGTGAAGGGGGTCGAGGAGACCGAGATCATCGCGCGGGTCGGCGTGATGCTCCGCATCAAGGGGCTGCAGGAGCGGCTCCGCGAGATGCAGAGCAAGCTCGAGGAGCAGTCGATCACCGACGGGCTCACCGGCCTCAAGAACCGGCGATTCTTCGACGAGCGGCTCCGCGAGGAGTTCCTGCGCGCGCAGCGGTACGGCGACTTCCTCTCGCTCATCATGGTCGACCTCGACCACTTCAAGCTCGTGAACGACCGCTTCGGCCACCAGGCCGGCGACGCGGTGCTCCGCGAGTCCGCCGCGCTCATTCGCGGCTCGCTTCGCGACCCCGACATCTGCGCGCGCTACGGCGGCGAGGAGTTCGCGGTCATCTTGCCGAAGACCCACATGTCGGGTGCCCTCGCGGTGGCCGAGCGCATCTGGCGCGCGGTGGGCGCGAAGGAGTTCCCGGTCGGCACCGACGGGACGGCGCCGCTGCGCTCGGTCCGCGTGACCGCCTCCATCGGCGTCGCGTTCTACCCGTCGAAGGACATCGTCTCGGGCGACCTGCTCGTCCGGTTCGCCGACCAGGCGCTCTACGAGGCGAAGCGGCAGGGGCGCAACAGCATCTGCCTCTACCAGGCGGCATCCTACCGGTACGAGGCGAAGAACGCCTGAGGGGGGCCGGGCGGGCAGTCGCTAATTCGACGGGCCCCTGACCCCGGTCAAGGTGACCCGGTAGGCGGGTATGAAAATACCCTGGTGTGACGTCGACCCGGATCGGCAGGTGGTCATCACCCCGTAATCCGGGCGCCCTCGCCGACCCGAGGGTGGATCACGGCGTGCACCCTCCCCGTCGACCCATGGGCGGGGTGGAACCGGCAAGCGAAGAGATCGGGAAGAGCGCCGGCGCTCCGGCGCCGACGCTGCTCGTCGTCGACGACGACGACAACGTGCGGCGCGCGCTGCGGCGCGTCCTCCGCCGCACCTCGTGTCGCTTCCTCGACGCGCCCGACGCCGCCTCCGCGCTCGCGCTCCTCGAGCAGAACCCGGTGCAGGTCGTGGTCTCGGACTACCGGATGCCCGGGATGTCCGGGGTCGAGTTCCTGCGCGTCGTGAAGGAGCGGTGGCCCCGCATCCAGCGCGTGCTCCTCACCGGGCAGGCCGACTCGACCGCGATCGAGGAGGCGGTGAACCGGTCCGAGATCTTCCGGTTCATCTGGAAGCCGTGGGACGACGGCCACCTCCTCATCACCATCCAGAGCGCGATCGACCAGTTCCGGATCCTGGAGGAGAACGCCCGGCTCCAGGGGCTGCTCGCGGAGCGGAACGACGACCTCGAGCGGCTCAACCGGGACCTCGACGGGAAGCTCGCCGCGCGGTCGCAGGCGCTCGTGCGCGCCGCGCAGGAGTGGCGGGCCTGCTTCGACGCGATCGGGGACCCGCTCGCGATCCTGCGAGCCGGGGGCTGCGAGGTGGTGCGCGCCAACACCGCCTTCGCGCGCGCCGCGGGCGTCACGCCGCAGATGCTCTCCGGGCTGCGCTGCACCGAGCACGCCTACGGCGGGGTCCCGTGCCCGTCGCGATGCCTCATGCCCGCCGCGGGCGCCGAGCGCGAGATGGCCTTTGGCGATCGCACCTGGCACGTCCGCTCCTTCCCGTTCGAGGAGGAGCCGGGCGGCGTCGTGGTCGTCGTCTTCAAGGACGTGACCGACGAGCGCGAGGTGACGCGTCGCCTCTTCCACGCAGAGAAGATGTCCGCGATCGGCCAGCTCGCCGGCGGCGTCGCGCACGAGATCAACAACCCGCTCGGCGGGATCCTCGCCTTCGCGCAGCTCATGGGGCAGGACGAGCGGACCGCGGAGGACACCGAGAACCTCCGGCTCATCCAGGACGCGGCGATGCGCGCCAAGCGGATCGTCGAGAGCCTGCTCCGGTTCTCGCGGCGGCCGCGCGACGAGGAGAAGGGCCCGGTCGAGCTCGGCCCGCTGCTCGAGGAGGCGCTCTTCCTGGTCCAGCCGCAGCTCAAGGAGGGGAAGGTCGAGGTGGTCCGCGCGTTCGCGCCGGCCACTGCGCGCGGCAACGCGAACCAGCTGCAGCAGATCGCGCTCAACCTCCTCGTGAACGCGATCCAGGCGCTGGCCGGTCGCGGCCGGATCACCGTCGGCTGCGGCCCGGCCGGCCCGGGCGCGGTGAAGCTGTGGGTGGCCGACACCGGCCCCGGCGTCCGGCCCGAGCACGCCAAGCGGATCTTCGAGCCGTTCTTCACGACCAAGCCGGAGGGGCAGGGGACGGGACTCGGCCTCTCCATCTGCTACCAGATCGCCGAGGAGCACGGCGGCGTCATTCGCCTCGAGCCGGCGGAGGCGCGCGGCGCCTGCTTCGTGCTCGAGCTGCCGGTGTCCGCCTGAGCGGACGATGGGAGGGATCGCCATGACCGAAGGGCAGGAGACGAGGCGCGTGCGGGTGCTCGTGGTGGACGACGAGCCGTCGCTGCTCCGGGCGCTCGAGGCGCTCTTGCGCAAGAAGGGCTACGAGGTCACCGCGCTCGAGTCGCCCATCGCGGCGACCCAGCAGCTCGCACAGGAGGACTTCGACGTCGCGCTCCTCGACATCAAGATGCCCGACCTGTCCGGGCTCGAGCTGCTCGCGGCGGTGAAGCACCGGCGGCCGGAGGTCGAGGTCATCATGATGACCGGCCACGCCACCGTCGAGACGGCGCTCGCCGCGGTGAAGGCCGGGGCCTACGACTACCTCACGAAGCCGTTCGAGGACGTGGAGCTCGTCTCGCGGTCGGTCGGCAAGGCCGCCGAGCGGAAGGCGCTCTTCGACCGGAACCGCGAGCTCGAGCGGAAGCTCTCCGAGCGCGGTCCGACCGGGACCGATGGGCTCGTCGGGAGCTCCGGCGGCATCCGCGAGGTCACGCGAATGATCGACGCGGTCGCCTACAGCGCGGCGACCGTGCTCGTCACGGGCGAGTCCGGCACCGGCAAGGAGCTCGTCGCCCGCGCGCTGCACGCGCGCAGCCCGCGCCGCGCCCACCCGTTCGTCGCCCTCAACTGCGGTGCGCTCACCGAGACGCTGCTCGAGTCGGAGCTGTTCGGCCACGTGAAGGGGGCCTTCACCGGCGCGCAGCGCGACCAGAAGGGGCTCTTCGACGCCGCGGACGGCGGGACGATCTTCCTCGACGAGATCGGGGACATCCCGCCGCCCACGCAGGTGCGGCTCCTCCGCGTGCTCCAGGAGGGCGAGATCAAGCGGGTCGGCTCCGCCGAGTCGGTGCGGGTGGACGTCCGCGTGATCGCGGCGACGCACCGCGACCTCCCCAAGCTCGTGAAGAGCGGGAAGTTCCGCGAGGACCTCTTCTACCGGCTGAACGTCATCAACATCCCGCTCCCGCCGCTCCGAGAGCGGGTCGACGACGTGCCGCTCCTCGCCCACCACTTCCTCCGCCGGTACGCCGAGCGGCTCTCGAAGAAGGTCCGGTCGGTCGCGCCGGAGGCGCTCGAGCTGCTCTCCGGCTACCGCTGGCCGGGGAACGTGCGCGAGCTCGAGAACGCGATCGAGCGCGCGGTCGTGCTCTGCCGCGGCGACGTCGTCGGGCCCGCGGACCTGCCGCCGGCGGTCACCGGTCGCACCGCGCCGCTCGTGCGCGAGGCGCGCGGGAACGGCGAGGAGGCGGCCTGGCTGACCCTCTCGTACGCGGCCGCGAAGGAGCAGGCGCTGCGGCGGTTCGAGAAGGGCTACGTCGACGCGATCATGAAGGCCTGCGACAACAACATCTCCGCCGCGGCGCGCAAGGCGGGGATGGATCGCTCGAACTTCAAGCGCGTCCTCCGCAAGTACCGCTCCGACGTCGAGCCCGACGACGAGGGCGAGGACCGGGTCACCGGGTAGCCGGGGCGGCCCCCGGGAACAGCGCCTCGGGGAGCCGCGCATTGCTCGCGGCGCGCTCGGTGGTGAAGCGGAGCGCGAGCGCGTCGCGCGAGAGCACCTCGACCGCTCGAGGGAACCAGTCCCCACCGGTGGGAGAGCCCCACCCCAGGAAGCGCACGTCCTGGAGCTCCGGCCCCTGCGCCGCGACGAGCCGGAGCGGCTGGAACCCGTCCTTGTCGACGAAGAGGAGCGGGTGCGGCTCCTTCTGCCGTCCCCCGATCACGTACGCGATCCGCCCGTCGAAGCGGCCGAGCGCCGCCTCTCCGATCGCGACGCCGCGCCGGGTGAGTGCGCTCGCGTAGACGCTGGTCGCGTCACCGGCGGTGGGGCCGGCGAGGAGCGCGCACGCGGCCCGGACGAACGCGGCGGCGGCGGGCACGTCCGCGAGCGGGCCGGAGAGCTTGCCGTCCCGGATCGCGACGAACGGCCGATCCGCCTCCGGGACCTCCGCGCGGACGAGCTCCAGCCGGCACCGGCCGGGCACCTTCGCGAGGAAGCGCGCCGGCGAGGTCACCTCGCCCGCGACGGGCCGCTGCGCCGTGAGCGCGGCGACCCGCTCGCCGCCGGCGCCGCGCGCTCCGAGCGTCCCCTGGACCTCGAGCGAGTCCACCTGCAGCGCGGCCCGCCGCTCCCCCATGCGCCGGAGGATCCCGGACACGGGGAGGACGTACCCGAGCGCCGGCAGCGCCGTCGCGAGCGCGAGGGCCGCGGCGGCGCGGCGCCCGATCACTTCGCCACCTCGCGCAGCCAGTCGCGGAGCTGGGGGCCGAGGTCCGGCCGCTTCAGCGCGTACGCGACGTTCGCCTTGAGGTAGCCCACCTTGTCCCCCGCGTCGTAACGGTCGCCCTCGAAGCGGTACCCGAGCAGCCCGTCCTCGCGCGCCAGCACCGCGAGCGCGTCGGTGAGCTGGATCTCGCCGCCGACCCCGGGCCGGACCGCCTCGAGGACCTCGAAGATGCGCGGCGGCAGCACGTAGCGCCCGATCACGGCGAGCGTCGAGGGCGGGTCCTTCTTCGGCTTCTCGACGAGCCGGTCGATCCGGATCGTCCGGTCGTCGACCGCGGTCCCCGCCGCGATGCCGTAGAGGGGGGTCTCCTCGCGCGGGACGTCCATGAGGGCGATGGTGCCGAGCCCGTGCCGCTCCCAGCAGTCGGCGAGCTGCTTCGTCCCGGGTACCCGGGCGTCGATGATGTCGTCGCCGAGCATCACCACGAACGGCTCGTCCCCGACGACGTCGCGCGCGCAGAGTACCGCGTGGCCGAGCCCGAGCGGCTCCTGCTGGCGCACCGTCACCACGTTCGCCAGCTGCGCGATCTCGCGCATCTGCTTCTTGAGCTCGTGCTTCCCGGTCCGCTCGAGGTACGCCTCGAGCTCGCCCGCGATGTCGAAGTGATCGACGATCGAGTCCTTCCCGCGGGCGCAGACGAGGATGACGTCGCGCACGCCCGCCGCGACCGCCTCGGCCACGATGTACTGGATCGTGGGGGTGTCCACGATCGGGAGGAGCTCCTTCGGAACGGCCTTGGTGGCGGGGAGAAAGCGCGTCCCGAGCCCCGCGGCGGGGATGACGGCCTTACGAATCTTCTGCGTCGCCATGGGTGCGAATGTAGCACCTGTCCCCGGGCCGGGGAGGGCGCGTCACCCTGCCTGGGTCGGGGCACTAGTGGCGCTCGCCGCGCTCCGCCTCGGTCTTGCAGTCGATGCAGAGGTCGGTGACCGGCCGCGCGCGCAGGCGCGCGGCGGAGATCGGCCGGCCGCAGGTGGTGCAGGTACCGAAGGTCCCGGACTCGAGCCGCGCGAGCGCGCCCTGGATCTTGCCGATGAGCTTGCGATCACGGTCGCGGAGGCGGATCGACCAGTTGCGCTCCTCCTCGACCGTCGCCCGGTCGTTCGGATCGGGGATCTCCTCCCCGCCCTCGCCGGACATCTCGTGCACCGCCTGCGCGCCGTTCCCGACCAGGGAGGCGAGCTGGGACGCCAGGACGCTGCGGTACCGCTCGACCTCGCGCCTGCGCATGGAGACCTCCTTCCCGCACCTCCACGCTAGCGCGATCCGCCCCGCGCGCGAAGGGGCGTCGGCGTCCTTGCCGGGGGAGGCCCCTCTTCCGTATCCTCCGCGCGTGCAAACCCGCGCGCTCGCGATCCTCTCGGTCCCGCTCCTGGCCCTCTCCGGCGCCGCGGCCGCCGCCGCCGACCCGATCCCGCCCGGCGGCGTCCCGGACGTCGTGGCCGCGCGGACGCTCTCGCTCGCGGCGTCCATCGGCGTCGCGTCCGGGAACGAGGGCATCTACGTGAACCCGGGCGCGATCGCCGCGCGGAAACGGTACTCCGTCGAGGGCATGATCCTGTTCGACCGCCGCGGCGCGGAGAACGTGGACCGGTTCTACGGCGGCTCCGTGGTCGATTCCCAGACCTCCTCGATCACCGCCGGCTTGTCGTACCTGCACGATCAGGGCGCCCTCTACACCGGGAACGTGCTCCACCTCGCGCTCGCCGGGAATCTCGCCGAGGCGTTCCACGTCGGCGTCACCGGCAAGCTCTTCAGCCTCGAGGGGCCGACCTCGTACCGCGCCGGGAACGTGGACGCCGGCGCGTACTGGCAGGTCTCCGAGCTCGTCTCGATGGGCTTCGTCGGCTACAACCTCCTCTCCAGCGGGAACTCCGTCGTCTCGCCGATGGCGGCGGGAGCCGGCTTCGCGGTGGGCAGCGACCGGTACATCCAGGTGACCGGGGACTGGCGCGCCGACTTCGACCGCAACGGCGGGAAGACCACGAACCGGTGGGCCGGCGGAGCGGAGGCGCTCCTCGGGGACGTGGTCGTGGTCCGCGGCGGGTTCATGCGCGACGAGACGCTCGGCACGAACTGGTGGTCGGCGGGAGTCGGCGTCGTGACCCAGAGCGCCGCGCTCGACGTCGGCTACCGCCAGTCCACGACCGACGCGTCCGCACGCCAGGTCGCCGCCACGCTCAAGGTCTTCGTGAACCAGTAGGCTTCCCGGCGCGCTCGAGCACGGGGAGGACGACCGCCGCGCCGGTGGCGCCGTTCTCGCCGCGCCAGACCGGCACCTCCCACACCTCGCGCACCCGCTCCGCGGTCAGCACCGCCGCGGGCGCACCCTCGGCGACGACCCGCCCGCGCGAGAGGACGACCACCCGGTCGCACGCCGCCGCCGCGAGGTTCAGGTCGTGGAGCACCGCCACGACGCAGAGGCCGCCGCGAGCCGCGACGCTCGCCAGGTGCATCGCCGCGACCTGATGGCCGAGATCGAGGAACGCGGTGGGCTCGTCGAGGAGCAGCACCCGGGGCTCCTGGGCGAGCGCACGCGCGAAGAAGACGCGGCGCCGCTCGCCCCCGGAGAGCGCGTCGAGCCGACGCTCCGCGAGGTGGACGAGGTCGCACGCCTCGAGCGCCCCCTGCACCGCGCCGCGGTCGAACCGGCTCGGGACCGCGAGGAGGCCCTGGTGCGGCGCGCGCCCCATCATCACCGCCTCGCGCACCGTGAACGGCCACGCGATCCTCGGCTCCTGCGGGACGAGCGCGCAGACCTGGGCGACAATCCGGCGGGGCGCGACGAAGGGATCGAGGCCCGCGAGGCGGACCTCGCCCGCCGTGGGGGCGAGGAGGCCCGCGACGAGGCGGACGAGGGTCGACTTCCCCGCGCCGTTCGGGCCGAGGAGGCCGACGAACTCCCCGGCGCGGGCGGCGAGGGACGCCTCGAGGAGGGCGGGCTCGGCGCCGTATGAGAACGACGCGCCGCGGATGTCCACGATCGGCCCGGCGGCGCCGGTCACTGGGCGCCGTCCTCGCGGGCGCGGCGGCCGAGCAGCCACAGGAAGAACGGACCGCCGAGGAGCGCGGTCACGGCGCCCACCGGCGGCTCGGTTCCGAGCGGCAGGAACGCGAGCCGCGCGAGCGCGTCAGCGAGGACGAGGAACGCGGCCCCGAACAGCGCGGACGCCGGCACGAGCAGCCGATGGTCCGGGCCGACGATCCGCCGCGCGACGTGGGGGACGATGAGGCCCACGAACCCGACCATGCCCGCGAGCGCGACGGCAGCGCCGGTCGCCGCGCTCGCGACGAGGAACAGCACCGCGCGCTCGCGGCGGACGTTGACGCCCAGCGAGGCCGCTTCCTCCTCCACGAGCGTGAGGAGGTTCAGCCGCGCCGACAGGACCATGAGGAGCACGAGCGCGCAGGCGACCGCCGCGCCCCCCGCCGCGAGCGTGGCGCCGCTCTCGTACCCGATCGTCCCGAGCAGCCAGTACAGGAGCCGGGCGGCGCGGTCCGGCGGCACGAGGAGGCGGAGCAGCGTGATGACGCCCGCCGCGAACGCGTTGAACACCACGCCGACGAGGATCGCGGTCTCGGGCCCGCCCCGCGTGCCCATCCGGCCGAGCCCGAACACGAGGGGCGCCGTGGCCGCGGCGCCGACGATGGCGCCGGCGGCGATGGGGGTCGCCCCGAGGGTCTCGTGGCCTCCGCCGGTCACCCGGGTGGCGATCGTCGCGGCGACGATGACGATCGTCCCGCCGAGCGCGGCGCCGCCCGAGACCCCGAGCACGAAGGGCTCGGCGAGCGCGTTTCGCAGGAGCGCCTGGAGCGCGACGCCCGCCCCCGCGAGCGCCGCGCCGACGATGGCCGCGAGCACGGCGCGGGGCACCCGGAGCCGGAGCAGGATGGTGCGGTCCGGCTCGAGCCCTCCGAGGGCGGCGGCGAGCGAGATGGGCTGCGCACCGAGCGCGCAGGACACCGCGAACGCGAGCGCCACGGCGAGGGCGCCGGCGAGGACGATCCAGCCCAGGCGCGGGCCGAGCGGGCTCACCGCGCGACCGCCTCCGGGTGCACCGCGAGGAACAGCTCGTCGAGCGTGCGGATCATCGCCGGCCCGGGCCGGAGCGCGTCGTCGGTGGTGAGGCGGCGGATGGCGCCCCGGCGCACCGCCGGGATGGCGTCGAGTCCGACCTGGCCCCCCCCGTGCTCGCGGACCGCGGCGTCGATGACGATCTCGGGGTCGAGGGCCGCGGCCCGCTCGACCGGGAACACCGGCCACGGGGTCGTGCCGCGCACCACGTTCGTCGCCCCCACGACCGCGAGGAGCTCGTCCGGGTAGCTCCCCGGTCCCGCCACGACGAGCGGCTCGTGGCCCACGAGGAGCAGCACGCGCCTCCTCGGGAGCGGCGAGGCGCGGGCACGGGCGCGCGCGAGCGCCCCCTCGATGCGCGCCGCGACGCGGTCGCCCGCCGCGGGATCGCCGAGCGCGCGGGCGATCGCGCGGGTGGCGAAGATCACGTCGGCGACCCCGATGATCGGGACGGCCAGCACCGGGATCCCGATCTCGGCGATGCGCGTCACGGGCGCGAGGGCGCTCCCGTCGGTGAGCCACACGACGAGATCCGGGCGGAGCGCGACCACCGCCTCGGCGCTCGGGTCGAGGAAGCCGCCGATGCGCGGCAGCCGGGCGACCTCCGGCGCGGAGTCGAACCGGGTCACCCCCACGAGCTGCGAGACGTGGCCTAGCGCGACGATCGTGTCGGTGACGCTCGGGGCGAGCGACACGACCCGGCGCGGGCTCGCCGTCGCCGGCGGGCCGAGCCAGCGGATGCCCCCCGCCGCGGCCCCCTGGCCGCCGTCCGGCCACGGCGCATTCGCGGGCTGCGCGAGCGCCGGGGCGGCGGCGGCGAGGACGACGAGGGCGAAGGTCAGGGACCGCATGCGATGTCGGCGACGAAGGCGAACCCATTGGACGGCGGGCACAGCTCCACGCCGGTCCCGAGGGTGGTGCTGCCGGACGCGGGGTCGAACAGGAACACGCGCCCGGAGTTCCGATCGCCAACGTAGCCGGTGGAGCCGCAGAACGCGAGCTTTCCCGGGGCGACGGGCTGGGCATCCACGGGCGTCGCGACGGCAGGGAGCACCTTCGCGACCGCGCCGGACACGTCCACCGGCACGATCCCCGCGCCCTGGATGGTCACGGTCGGGTAGTTCGAGTAGTCGAACGCCCCGCAGGTCACGTAGAGCTTGCCGCCGTACGCCGCGACGTCGGACGCATCGAGGCAGTCGGGTCCGAGGTCGATCACGCCGCTCGCGGTCCCGGCGAAGGTGGCGTCGAAGTCCAGGGTCGAGCCCGAGATGGCCGCGAGCCGGCCGGTGCTCCCTGCCGGCACGCCGAAGTACGCGTCGAGGTTCCACATCGCGACGAACGCGCGCCCGCCCGTCGCCGCGATCCGCGCCGGCATCGGCAGGGCGCCCGTGCTCGCGAGCGGCGCGAGGTCGAGCCGCGCGAGCACGGTCGCGCAGGGGCGGGACTGCGCGCCCAGCGCGCACGCGAGCGCCTGCGAGACGTCGAGCACGACCACCTCGCCGGTGCCGGCGAGGGCGACGTACGCGCGGTCGCCGGAGTCGAACGCGATGCCCTGCGGGTTCGGGTTCGGGGAGCCGGCGGGCACGAGGCGCACCTCGTCGACGATCGAGCCGCTCGGGGTCACGATGAGCAGGGTCCCGAGCGACGCGTGCGAGACGTAGAGCAGCGCCTCGTGCGCAGCGAGGTACTCGAAGTCCGGCGCCGCGAAGGACGTCTCGAGGAGCGTCGAGCGGCGGACGCCAGGCGGATCGAACCGGAACGCGGAGAGCGTCTCGGCGCCGCCCGCCTTCGCGCTCGCGACGGCGAGGAGCTCGCCGGACCAGGCGAGCCCGATGGGCCCGGGCGCGACGGGTCGCGGGATCCCGGCCGCGGCAAGCGCGCCGGTCGCCTCCCGGACCTCGTCGGAGTTCCAGCAGGCGAGGTAGAGGTCCGAGACGCAGCGACCGCTGGTGCAGCGCTCGTTCGTGCCGCACGAGCGCTGGCAGGCGCCGCAGCTCTGCACGTTCGTCCGAGGTCGACGCAGGCGCGCTCGCAGGCGGTCTGCCCGGTCGCGCACGACGGCGCGCAGCTCGTCGCGCCGCTGCTCGTCGTGCAGACGAGGGCGCCTGCGCACGCGACGTCGCAGCTGCCGCAGTGCACGGGATCGCTCTCGAGGTCGACGCAGAGCCCGCCGCACGCGGTCGGGTGGGGGCAGAGGCAGGCGCCGGCGTAGCACGACTCGCCGGCCAGGCAGGCGTGGCCGCAGGCGCCGCAGCTCGCGCGGTCCGTCGCGAGAGCGGTGCACCCGGCGTCGCAGAGGGTGAGGTCGCTCGAGCAGGTCTGCTCCTTCCGGGCGCAGCCGGACGCGGCGGCCAGGAAGGCGAGGAGGACTGTGAGGGCGCGGGTCATATCGGCTCCTTGGGGGGCTGGCCGGCGCGCAGGGTCACGAGGACGGTGCGGCCGGGGAGGGGGTTTCCGTACGAGTCGTCGAGGGTGCGGACGTCGAGCAGGTTCCGGATCTCGACGTGGAGGCGGAGGCCCGCGGTCCGGCACAGCCGCACCGAGGCGCCCGCATCCCAGGTGAGGGCGGGGCCGATCTCGGCGTAGCGCCCGAAGGCGAGGAACTGGCGCGAGACGTACTGGACGACGCCGTGCGCGTCCGCGGCCGCGCCGCCCACCCCGAGTCGCGCGTACAGCCGGTGGCGCGGCATCCGCGGCAGGTCGAGGCCGAGGATGTCCTCGCGGCCGCGCAGCGCCTGCGAGTCGGTGAGCGTGTACGCGAGCAGCGCGGTGAGCCCCGCCGCCTGCCGCAGCGGCGCCGAGGCGAGCTCCGCCTCGAGGCCGCGCACGAGCGATCGGTCCGCGTTGACGGGGGCGAGGCGGCGGAACGACACCGCCTGGTAGACGATCAGGTCGTCGTAGAGGGTCTGGAACGCGCCGATCGAGGCGGTCCCGCGCGCCCCCTCGGCGACCAGGGCCGCGTCGCCCCCGATCCCGGTCTCCGGTCGGAGGGCGGGGTTCGGCGCGATCGCGCCCTGCTGGAGGTAGAGCTCCGCGAAGCTCGGGACGCGGTACGTGCGGCCGACGCTCGCGCGCAGCGAGAGGGGGCCCGCCAGGCCGAGGCTCCCGCCCAGCTTCGCCGACGCGCCGCGCGCGTCGCCGACCCGCTCGAGCCGGATCCCGGGTCCGAGCCGGGCGCGCCCGTCGAGGCCGGTGAGCTCGCCGGCGAGGATGAGCGCGAGGATCGGGCGCTCGTGGTCGCCCATCCCGTCGGCCTGCAGCCGCTCCTGGCCCGCCTCGACGGTCGCCTCCGCCGAGCCGTGCGCCCTGCACCAGGCGGCGGAGGCGGCGGCGGTGGTCGCGAGCCCCCGCTGCCGCACGACGCTGCCGCCGAGATCTTCCAGCCGTGCGGTCACGCGATCCACGCGCGCCGAGCCCGAGGCCGACAGGAGGAACGACGCGCCCGCGGGCCGACGAAAGCGGGCCGAGAGGAGCCCGCGGGCGTCCTCCTGCCAGTCGAGCGGCGTCGGTGCGGACGGCGTCCCCGGCAGCTCCCGCCGCCCGCCCGAGAGCTGCGCTGCGGCATCGAGCCGGCCGCCGCCCACCTCCGCGAAGCCCTTGAGCAGCGCCCCCGCGGTCTCGCTCGCGTCGTGCTCGCGCTCGAGCCCGATCGGGGGCGGCGGGTCCTGGAGCAGGTACGGGAACCGGCCCGTGGTGGTCGTGCCCGCGACGGACCCGAGCACCCCCCAGCCTTCGCCGCCCGCCGAGACCTGCGCGTCCGACTGGTACGTCCCGAAGGACCCGGCGGTCGCGGACGCGGACCAGGCGCCGGCGCGGGGCGGCGCGGTCACGACGTTGACGACGCCGCCGAGCGCGCCCGTGCCGTGGTGCACGCCCTCCGTGCCCCGGACGACCTCGATCCTCGAGATCCACTGCGGCGGGATCGTGGAGAGGTCGACGCCGCCGCCCGCCGCCGAGTTGAGCGGCACGCCGTCGAGGAGCACCTTCACCTGCTGGGCGCTCGCCCCGCGGATCGAGACGGTCGACGCCTGGCCGGGGGCGCCCTGTTCCGTGACCGCGACGCCGGGGGACGTCGCGAGCATCGCGCCGGCGCCCTTCGCCTCCCCCGCGAACCGCTCCGCGTCGACGACGGTCACCGAGGCGCCCGGCGCGACCGCGGCGGCGGCCTGCGGCCGGCGCGGGCCGCGCACGACGATCTCGATCTCCTCTCCGAACAGACCCGGCGCGCGGCCGGCCGCGGAGGACGCGACCTGCGCGGGGTCGAGCGGCGCCGGCTCCGCGGCCCGCCCGCCGCGCGCGAAGGCGACGGCCGCGAGGAGCGGCAGGATCCGGCGGAGGCAAAGGGAACGCGCCATGGATTCGTCGCGTCTCCTTCGGACGCGCGAATGCTCGGCCGCGAACCATTCGCGGCCTCCGCTCGGAGGGAGGTCTCCTGGCTCCCGGGGGTGGAGGGAGCGTCGCTCCCTCCCGCGTCCGCGGCCTTCCCCTCGCTCTCGCGAGAGTGGCCACCGCGTTGCGGACGCTCCTCCCCGGCTACAGTGGCGGGACCGCGCCGGACTTCGACCGGCTTCCCTGTTCCTCCGAGCGGGTGCTTCGACGCCCGAGGTACGACTTCGGAGAGCGGGTTGTCAAGCGACCGCTTGCAATGGACCGTCGCCCTGTGGTTCGGATGGCGCCCTCTTGAGCGCGCGCTACCGCATCGGGACGACCTCGTTCGTGCACCCCGCCGGCTGGCTCGAGAACGCCCGCCGCGTCGCGGGGCGTGTCTCGGACGTGGAGATCCTGCTCTTCGAGCCGCCCGTGGGGGCGAGCGCGCCGTCCGCCGGAGAGATCGCCGCGCTCGCGCGCCTCGGCGAGGAGGCGGGCCTCACGTACTCGGTGCACGCGCCGCTCGAGATCGCGCTCGGGAGCGAGGACGGTGGCCGCCGCCGCGCGGCCGTCGACGCGGTCCGCGCGGCAGTGGAGGTCACGGCGCCGCTCGCGCCGCACGCGCTGATCGTGCACCTCGCGGCCGGGGAGCGGGAGGGCGGACCGCTCCCCGTCGATCCGGCGGCCTTCCGCCGGCGCGCCATCGACTCGCTCCACGAGGTGCTCTCCAGCGGCCTCGCGCCGGCGACGCTGTGCCTCGAGACCCTCGAGTACGACTTCGCGCTCGCCGAGCCGGTGGTGGAGGAGCTCGGGCTCTCGGTCGCCGTCGACGTCGGCCACCTCGCGCGCGACGGGGTGCCGATCGACGCGGTCCTCGCGCGCAACCTCGGCCGGGCGCGGGTCGTCCAGTGGCACGGGACGGACGCGTCCCGACGCGACCACCGCTCGCTCCGGCACTTCCCGAGGGCGGAGGCGGTCCGGCTCGTCCGCGCGCTGCGGGCGGCGGAGTGGGCGGGGGTGCTGACGCTCGAGGTCTTCCGCGAGGCGGACCTCGACGACTCCCTCGCGGTGCTGGCGGAGCTCGAGCAGGAGGCAGCTGCGTGACGGACCGGCGCGTTGTGCTCGTCGGCGGCGGCGCGCGCTCGGGAAAGAGCGCGTTCGCGCTGGTCCGGGCGCGGGAGCTGGGGGCGCGCCGGCTCTTCGTCGCGACCGCGCGGCGGTACGACGCCGACCTGTCCGAGCGGATCGACCGGCACCGGGCCGAGCGCGGCGTCGAGTACACGACGCTGGAGGAGCCGGTCGCCGTGCCAGAGGCCCTCCTCCGGGCGGACGGGTACGACGTCGCGGTCGTCGACTGCCTGACGCTCTGGCTGTCGAACCTGCTCCTCGACGGCGCCGGGGCCGACGACGTGGAACGCCGGGTGGACGACCTCGTCCAGGCGCTCGCGCGGGCGCGCTGCCACGTAGTGCTCGTCACGAACGAGGTCGGAATGGGGCTCCACCCCGACACGCCGCTCGGCCGGACGTTCCGTGATCTCGCCGGCCGCGCTCACCAGCGGCTCTCCGCTGTCTCCGACGAGGTGCACCTCGCAGTGCTCGGGCTCCTCGTCCGTCTCAAGCCCACCCCCATCGAAACCCGCTCTCCCCGAGGAACCCCATGACGACTTTCGAGCAGACCCTCGCGCGTATCGTGCCGCCGGACCCCGCCGTGGCCCGCGAGACCCAAGCCCTCCTCGACGGGAAGACGAAGCCGCGCGGGAGCCTCGGGCGGCTCGAGGAGCTCGCATGCCGGATCGCCGCGGCCCGTGGCGTCGCCGTCCCGGAGCTCCCCGTGAAGGCGGTGGTCGTGATGGCCGGTGACCACGGCGTCACCGCCGAGGGCGTCTCCGCGTTCCCGCAGGAGGTCACCTGGCAGATGGTGGCCAACTTCGTCCGCGGCGGCGCAGGGATCAACGTGCTCGCGCGCCTGGCCGGCGCCGAGGTGATCGTCGCGGATCTCGGCGTGAAGCAGCCGGTCGAGCTCCTGGGCGTGCGCGCGCTGCGCGTGGGCCCCGGGACCGGCAACATCGCGCGGGAGCCCGCGATGACGCGGGCGCAGGCGATCGCGGCGCT
>WNGL01003291.1_pt1 | contig 32158 bp, 33 predicted proteins | sample 5400591 | NCBI WGS metagenome assembly WNGL01 (sample SAMN13153377, study PRJNA577476) | soil metagenome | isolation source: 80 cm soil or saprolite under Garry oak tree replicate 1 | place: USA:California | collected 2016-06-15
ATTCCGGTGGACGACAAGAACTGTTCGCCTTCCCACTGGAATCGGTGTTCGCCTTCAGACCGGAATGCTGTTCGGCTTCATAACGGAATGCTGTTCGGCTTCAGACCGGAATCGCGTTCGCCTTCGACCGGATTCCCCAAACATGCTGGTGCGGATTCGGCCGTCTCACTCCGCCTCTGAAATTGCCCGCCTCGTCAAAACAAATTCCTCTCGATGGATTCACGAGAAATGGAGTTCAGATTTCGCCTGGCAAACTGGATACGGAGTTTTCAGCGTCAGCGAATCCAACGTCACTGGCGTGACAAAGTACATCGCCAACCAAGAAGAACATCACAAGAAGCATTCATTTCAAGATGAGTTCCTGGCATTTCTCAAGAAGAATGGAATTGCATACGACGAGAAATATGTTTGGGACTAGTTTCTTTCGCCCCGTCGGGGCTTTGTGTGTGATCCGCAACTCACCCACGGCTAACGCCGTGGGCTGTATTATTTCGCCGCTTCGCGGCTTCGGCATGGAAGACGAGCTTATGCGGATGCGGCGACAGGGATCGACAATGGCAGCTTGAACGACTCCAACGATTCACTCTGCCCATTGTTCAGGCGGAGAAAAAGCGCCCGTCCGTATCGGGATGCAAGACCAGATGCCAGTATTTGGTGTCTTCTCGCTCCGTGGTATGCAGACGGCTGAGTCTAGAGTGTACCCACGCATGGGGAATGGCATACGCTTCACCCCTACCAACGCATCCCAGAACGAGCAACCCGGTAACGCTCTGGTTGAGGAACGTGTCCCAGTGAGGATGATAGGCATACCAAAACCCTCCATTGTCGTATCGTTTCGAAATCGTCACTGCCGCCCGAACAGACTTGTCGGCACTCCAGTACAACGCCTTGCTCTTCTTAACCAAAGGAGAATACTTGCCCGATAAAGCTGTGACGATCTGAGACCGAACCTGCTCGATCACATCGCCGGGTGTATGACGCTGCCTAGGTGAGCCGTCGTTCCTGTCGCTATCTGCGATTGCAATATCTGTTGTTTGATCTTCTGCTACTTCGCTCGCCTCCTCAGCCACGGTGAATGCAATCTCGATGATTTTGTCGAGCCGCGTGTATTCGAAGGGGACAAGCAATTCATGGATTTTTGCAGCAGAAGCGAGCTCCGTATTCTCTTTGAGCGTCACCAGCTTGCCCAACGCGTCAGCACTGATGATTCGAACCGCCCAAGCGTGGCGCGAGCCTCGCACTTGCGCTTCGAGATCACCTGTATCTTGCCTTCCAACAACCAGCAGGACAGATGAGCTGCTCGTGATTTTAGCGCTTTGAATGAGTTCATCTCGATACCCTCCGATGGTGTCTAAATTGATTCGGTAAGCATCTGTTGTCTTCACCTCAATGACTAATGCGTGTCCGTCGGGATCAGACCAGAGCCCATCGAAGCCTATGGCATTCGACCTCCCCTGATAAAGTCCGTTCTCAACAGCGTAATCAAGCCTTCGTCCAAGTTCATTGACTACATCCTGTAGAACGCTGCCACTCCGCTCAAAGGAAGTTTGAGGGCAAGTCTGGACGTATTTAATGAGGTCGGCGCTTTTGGCTATCCGCAGGTATTCACGAAAATCTTGAGAGCATTCGGAACCGTCCGTGAGTTTCCCATTTCCACATAGGGCCAATATCTGCTGGGCTGAGAGCCGATCGATCTGGGAAGGATCGTTTTTCAACAAACTGAGTAGAGGCTTCATGCGTCGGAAGGAAAATAAAGTTTCGAACATTATATAGCGGCTTGCTTCGCGGAACTTTTCCTCAGCAGCTGAAGCCGGGGGTGTTTTTCGACTAGTTTGGCACGACCAAAGTCGTGCCCGATACGAACCAAGAGCGTCGGGCGGGAGTGTCCGACTCTTCGGCTTCGCTCAGGGCAGGCTCCACACGGGGCGTGACTCCCGATTATGGCTGTGGCGGCTCCATCCGAACAGCAGGTCCCTCGACTTCGCTGATCCGTTCGCAAGCTCAGCATCAGCTTCGCTCGGGATGACAGAGTTTGTGGTGGATGACAGAGTTGGGGTGGGTGCGGGCTGAAAATCGTGACGTGGTCCGGATGGCAGAGCGGGGATGCGCATTTGGCGCAAACCTCAGCGGCTGAAGCCTGGGGTGTTTTTCTACGGGTGCGGCACGACTGAAGTCGTGCCCTGATACGAATTAAGAGCTTCGGACAGGAATGTCCGACCCACACGGGTCTGACTCCTGATGACGGTTGTGGCGGTGCCGTTGAACACAAGGTCCCTCGACTTCGCTGATCCATTCGCAAGCTCAGGATCAGCTTCGCTCGGGATGACGGAGTTGTGGTCGTGACAGAGCTGTGGTGGTGACAAAGTTGTGGTGGGGGAATCACGTGCGTTTAGGATGAGTGCAAAATCGCTAATTACTGGCGCTTGCAGCTTGCTATCGCGTTTCACTACCACACTGTCATCTCGAGCGGAGCCGCGCGTCCGCAGGGCGGACGGGCTGCGTAGTCGAGAGACCTTGCGTTGGATACCAATTGGCAGCCAAATCTCTCCATTTTGGGTTCATCGTTTCAATCAGCCACATTTTCTTTTCTCTGCGCCAGCGCTTTAGTTGCTTTTCGCGGGCGATGGCTTTGCCCACGCTGTCGAATTTCTCCCAATAGACCAGGCGGATTGCGTTGTAGTCGTCGGTGAATCCTTCGAACTGGTGAGTTTTGTGTTGGAAGACGCGGTGGCGCAGGTTGTTGGTCATGCCGATGTAGAGAGCACGGCGGGAGGCGCTTTGCAGGATGTACACGTAGAAGTGGTATTCGCGCATATTTTAAGCAAACACAAGGTCCCTCGACTTCGCTGATCTGTTTGCACGCTCACAGACCAGCTTCGCTCGGGATGACAGGATTATGGATGGATGATGACAGGATTATGGATGGATAAAGAGGGTGGAGGCAGTGATGTGTGTCACAGGTTTTCCACTATTTCCCGATCCGGTACTGGTGACAAGGATGTATGTTCCGCATCCGGGTAATCTAGCATTTCTGCAAAACGAGCATTTTGCAAAACGAGCATTTTGCCAGTCGAGCATCTCGTCCGCTCCATCACTGGGCGAGCTCCGTCACTTGGGAATCTGGCATTTCGCGAACTCTGGCGCTGTTCTAGAATCATTGGTTTGCTCTGGATCATCCATTTCTAGTAGAGCGTGAGTAGCGAGAGGAGCTCCACCTTGCCCGATAATATCTACGATGTGGCTGTGATCGGCAGCGGTCCCGCCGGATACACCGCCGCCATTCGCGCCGGACAGTACGGTCTCAAGACTGCGTTGATCGAGAAGGACCCCTACCTGGGCGGCACTTGCCTTCACGTCGGCTGCATTCCGACGAAAGCGCTGCTCTTCAATGCCGAACTTTGGGACCACCTCAAAGACGCGAAGGAATATGGCATTGAGGGGGTTGCGTCGCGCAAGTTGAATTGGGAAGCCGTGCAGGAACGCAAATCGAAGATCGTCAACAAGCATGCCAAGGGACTTGAGTTCCTGATGCGCAAAAACAAAGTTGAAACCATCAAGGGTCTGGGCAGGCTCACTGGTCCGGCGCAGAATGGCGTGCACACGATTGAGTTAAGAAATGACGGGAAGGTTACCCAGCTCAAGACGAAAAACATCATTCTGGCTACCGGCTCGGAAGCGCGCATGATTCCTGGGCTAGAGCCCGGCGATCGCGTGCTCACCAATATTGAGATTCTCAAGTTGAGTGCGGTGCCGAAGTCTTTAATCATCGTAGGGGCCGGCGCAGTAGGAGTGGAGTTTGCTTCCATCTTTCGCTCCTTTGACTGCGAAGTAAGCATTATTGAAATGCTGCCGCGCATGGTCCCGCTGGAAGATGAAGAGGTTTCGAAAGAACTCGCCCGGGTTTATCGCAAACGAAATATCGGCTTCCACGCCGGGGCTAAGGTCGAGAAAGTCGAAAAGACGAAGTCCGGAATTGCGGTGACCTTCACTGCTGACGGCAAGCCGCAGAAGATAGAAGCGGAAAAGATTCTCATCGCTGTCGGCCGCAAGCCCAACACTGAGGGCATTGGCCTGGAGAAGACTCGTATTCAGTCCGATCGCGGATTTGTCAAAACTAATGAATGGATGCATACCGCCGAGCCAGGCATCTATGCCATCGGAGACATAGTTTCGGGGACGCCGCAGCTGGCGCATGTCGGGGGAATGGAAGGCATTGTCGCCGTCTCGAAAATTGCAGGCAAGGAGGACAGACCGGTCAACCCCCTGCGAATTCCCAACGTGACCTTCTGCCATCCGGAAATCGGTAGCGTCGGACTGACCGAGGCCAAGGCACGCGAGCAGGGCTATAACGTAAAGGTTGGCAAGTTCCCGTTCACCGCAAATTCGCGCGCCACCATCGTCGCCGCGCATGAAGGGTTCATCAAAATCGTGTCTGACGCGAAATATGGCGAGATTCTTGGCGTGCACATCATCGGTCCGCAAGCAACTGAACTCATTGCGGAAGCGGTGACGGCTATGGAACTAGAAGCTACGGTCGAAGATTTGATGTGGACTATTCATGCGCATCCCACGCTGGCCGAGGCGATGCTGGATGCCTCGAACAGTGTGTATGGGTTGGCGATCAACGCATAAACTTCTTTGCCACGGATTTACGCGGATGAACACAGATAATTCGTGATTTACTAGACGAGAAAGAACTCTGTGTCTTCTGTGGTGAATTTGACTCCGTGTTGATCCGCGTAAATCCGTGGCGAAGAAGTTGATCTCCGTTCTCCAACTCGGCACATTCGATTACACGACCGGGCTCCGATTGCAAGAAAAGCTGGTTGTGCTACGCAAAGAGGGCCGCATTGGCGATGTTCTCCTTCTTCTGGAGCACACTCCGGTCATCACTATGGGACGCAATGCGAAAGCCAAGAATATTGTTGCCTCACACGAGCTCCTAGCCCAACGTGATGTCGAGGTTCACGAATGCGATCGAGGGGGCGATGTCACTTTCCACGGCCCGGGACAGCTCGTCGCCTATCCAATTTTCGATCTTCGCGGCTTCCCGTCTGCAAATCCGGCTCGCAATACTCTCGGCGCGGTTGAGTACGTCCGCCGCCTGGAAGAAGTCCTAATCCGCACCTGTGCGGATTTCGGAATTCCTGCGAAACGAATTCCTGGGCTGACAGGAGTGTGGACGGGCGAGGACGCCCGTCTCTCCTCAATCGCTGACGATGTGGGGACTACCACCGCTCATGTAGGGACGGACGCCACCGTCCGTCCGGAGTCGAAGACTCAGCAACTCTCCGATGCCGCTGAAGGCAAAATCGCCGCGCTCGGTGTACACATTGCTCGCGGCGTCACCTCGCACGGCATCGCACTCAATGTGAACACCGACCTGAGTTTTTTTACCCTGATTGTTCCCTGCGGAATTACTTCCCGTCCGGTTACATCCATGCAGAAAGAACTCAACCGCACGCTTCCGCTGGAAGACGTCGCCCACGCACTGTCCCGCAATTTCGGCGTCGTCTTCGCAAATCAGATCCTTTGGCTCGAAAGTCTCGATGCTCTGCTGGGCAATAAATTAGGTGTACCAATGAAGGCGCCTGAGATCTTCCGCAAGCTACGTGGAGAAGACGATCCCGCCTGGGCCTGATCATGGCAGATTACATGTAGGGGCAGGTGCCCTCACCTGCCCTGGCTCGGCATTCGGGTGCGAGTAGGTGAGGGCACCTGCTCCTACATGCGTATTTTTCTTACGGCCTTCAGGGAGATGGTGAGGGCTTTCCTTTGCCATAGGTCGCGCGAGCTACGTCGGGGGTACGCGAGACGGACAAGCGAGGCGGTTATCCCCACACGGTCTTTAGCTGGTTTTGCGTGTGGTTCTCTGACAGGAGTAGCATTACCTGTTTGTGCCGGTCATGAAGAAGACCAAATCTAAACTCAAGTCCAAACTTTCCTCACGAGCCGACTCGAAGAACGGTGCCCGCCGCAGCCCCCCGGCGCTTCCCCAGCAACGCACCTACTCAATTCCCGATTACCGCCTTGAGAAGCCGAGCTTCACCGTTCGGCAAACTCGGAAGGGCGATGAGTGTTGTTATGAAATTTCGGGTGACTTGAGCGCCCCCATTCCGCCCATTCGCGATTCGAAGTATCTCAACAAGCAGCAGTGCATAGAGATCTACCGCTGGATGGTGCTCAACCGGAAAATGGAGCAGGCGCTGGAGAATTTGTACAAGCAAGGAAAAGTTGTGGGCGGAGTTTATTTCGGACTTGGCCAGGAGGCCTGCTCTTGCGCCTCCGCCTACGCGCTGGGCAAAGACGACTGGCTTGCGCCCATGATCCGCAATCAGGGATCGCTGCTGGTCCGTGGCTTCGAGCCTCGCGACATGATGATGCAGTACATGGCCAAGGCAGACTCGCCAACAAAGGGTCGCGATGGCACTTCGCACTTCGGAGACATTTACAAACGCAATGTCGTCTCGCCCATCTCGATGCTTGGCGATCTCATTCCGGTGATGGCAGGGGTTGCGCTTGGCGCGCGACTACAGGGGAAAAATGTCGCGGCGATTACGTATATCGGCGACGGAGGCCAGTCCACAGGTGTGACTTACGAAGGGATCAACCTCGCCGCCGTGCAGAACCTAGGCCTGGTCCTTTTTGTCGAGAGCAATCTCTGGGCGTATTCCACGCCGTCGGAAATGCAATACCGCGTGCAAGACCTCGCCGAGCGCGCCATCGGTTACGGAATTCCTGGAGTCATTGTGGACGGCACCGACGCCGGCCAGGTTTACGACGCCGCGCACGAAGCTGTAGAGCGCGCCCATCGCGGTGAAGGTCCTACCCTAATCGAAGCCAAAATGATGCGCATGAAAGGCCACGCCATCCACGACGCGGCCGACTACGTTCCCAAGCCGATGTTTGAGTACTGGCGCAAACGCGATCCCATCACCCGATTTGAGAATTATCTGGTGAATGTGAAGAAGTGGCTTTCGCCGCAGGAACATCAAAAGCTGATCGCTGGAGTTGAAGCTTATCTGGAGGAAGAACGCGAAGTCGCCGTAAACTCGCCGATGCCCGCACCCGAAACTGCTGAAGGCGGTGTGTACTGCGAGGACGGCTGTCACGAGATCAAGCCGAAGTATGGGATCCCAAAGGCAAGTATAGAGCGGGCACCCCGCCCGCCTCTGTCCTCAAAATCAGAATCACGGAAGAAGCAAGAAGCTGCCTTGCACTTCAAGTAGCCGCAAATTCATCTCTTGGATTGCCCCCGGACACGACGCTTGGTAACCCCCGGAGGAAGAAACAGCTCCACTACCTCGACGAAGCAAACTCCAATAGTGCAGTGCCCGACGTACTGTTGCCCGCCTCGCCCAGATCGCCTCAAATGTAGCCTGGAGAAATTCGAATCATGAGAAAAGTAGCTTTGGCGGCCCTGCTCTGTTCGCTCACGGTCTGTGCATTCGCGCAACAACCGCGGAGCTTCGATTGGGTCCGCGCCAGCGATGAAGCTGCCGTCCTCGATCCCGCGACTTTCCACGCCGGGCGCGTCTATCACCCCGGCTACGATGGCGGAAATCTGCACGTTGATATCGACGCTGCGTTGCCAGTCACCATTGCGATGACGCCTGAGCAGGCATGGATCGACGCCCAGCAGCATCCCGAAAATTTCGCAAGCCTGACGTTTAGCTGCATGAGGGAGCACGTGGTAAGCACCACTTACGAATGTCGTTTGCCGCCATCAACGGCGATGGTGCTTCTGGTCCGAGATGAACGTGTAGTCAGCCGTGTGGCTGCCACGCGCTGGGGGATCATTATTGCCGCAAGCGCGCCTAAGCAGTTCATGTCGCCGAACAACCTGCATATCACTGACTATCGATGGGACTGTGTCGCCAACTGCATTCAGCCTGAGTTTCTTTGGGTCCGCCTGGTGAAGGAGAAATACGAACTCACGTCGGTGCCGAAGATGTATAGCATTCTGACTCCGGAACACGATGGCCAGCGCGTGAACGTGAGGTTCAAGGCGCCCATTCCGATGACCATTGCCATGCTTCCGTCCAAGATAGCGGATCAACTCTATGACAATCCGGCGAGCGTGAACACCGCTCTCGAGGGCACGTCCTGCAAGCAGCGCGGCGTCCAGTCACTCTCTTTCGACTGCAATTTCAATGTGGCCGACGGGCCGCAATCGCTAGTGGTACTGCCGGACGCGAGCATCCCTTCGCACAAGAAAGCTTCAGTGGAGTTGCAGACGTATAAATGCGTGGCAAACTGCTCACTAATAACTAATTGAAAATTGGCTGTTTGAAAGAGCGAGAGCCTAAAGCCTAAAGCCTCCTTCTTCCTCAGGCTGCGGCTATTCTACGTATCAAGTCCTCTTGCTCATTGCGACTTTCCGCGCCAATGGTGAAAGCATCCAGCAGCCCCAGCGATAGCGCATGTTTCAGCGCCTCGTCCTGACGATTGCGCAATTCTCCGGCGCCAAGAATCTTCATGCCTACTACGGCTTTGCCCGATGCTTTCATCTGTTTTAGAACGCCAATCACGGTCGCTGGATCAGCATCCATATACGCCCCAGTCGGATTGATTCGCGCCAAGTCCACTTCCACCCAAGGTGAAGCTGCCGCGGCTCGAAGCGCCTCAATCGAGTGGCAAGAGCAGCCGTGCGCCCGGATAATTCCCTTCTGCTTTGCCTCAGACAGTACATCCATCACGCCCTTATAGCGCTCCGTCCAGTCGCCCTCGGTCAAACAGTGCATGAGGAAAATATCAATGTGGTCCGTGCCCAGTTCTTTGCGGAAGCGGTCAAGATCGGCGCGCATTCCGGCGGGATCCCGTGCCCAGGACTTCGTCAGCACCGTGACCTTATCGCGTGGAACATGCTTCAGCGCCTCCGCCACGTGAGGATGACTTCCATAGGAATCCGCAGCATCAAAAAACCGCAGCCCGTGGTCATACCCATTCAGCAGCATTTCGGAGAGTCCCTTGACTCCAAGCGCGGTCTGATGAGAATGATGACCCACTCCAACTGTTCCTGTGCCCATCGCCAGGCGGCTAGTGTGGATACCGGTGTTTCCCAGCACCACGGTATCAGCGGCGCTGAATTTCTTCGTCAGCTCTGGCATAGCCAGAGCTTGTCCGGTCATCTTTGAACCGAGCCAGGCGGCTCCAACTCCGTAAGCTGCCGTGGTGAGGAATTTTCTGCGCTTCATGGGGCGTCTCCTGAAATCAGTGGTCAGTTGTCAGCGATGATCTCAACTTAAGATCTGGCCACTGCACACTGACCACTAGCCACTGAATCTTAGACGTGCAGACTAGCTCTTTGGGATCGCTGGCGCGTCGGAAAAAAGTATACCCGCACCATTCGAAGCCAGAGCGTCGCTGTTAAACTTTGATGTCGGATTTCTGCGACCTGCTCTCATGAACACACCCACTCTCCCACTAACCGACATCGAAGTCCGGGTTCTCGGCTCGCTGATCGAGAAAGACATCACCACTCCCGATTACTATCCGCTTTCGCTCAACGCCCTGGTCAACGCCTGCAATCAGAAGAACAATCGCGACCCAATCATGAATCTGGACGAAGACTCAGTTCGCAATGCGCTGAACACGCTTCAAGAAAAACGTTTCGCCGGCCCCGCAGGCGGCGCCGACAGCCGCGTCACAAAATACGAGCATCGCCTGCAGGAGGTCTTCAATTTCGACCGCCGCGAGATTGCTGTGATTTGTGTCCTTCTACTGCGCGGCCCACAGACTCCCGGTGAGCTCCGCGGACGCACCGACCGCATGTATCGATTCGAAGCGTTAGATGACGTCCAAACCACGGTCCAGAGACTCATGGATCGTGAGCCGCCGCTGGTGAGAGTACTGCCACGCCAGCCGGGAACCAAGGAATCGCGGTACGTCCACTTGTTTGCCGGAGACACGTTTCCCGCCGTCGAACCTTCCCACGTTGCAGTCCCGGCTCGATCTGGACACTCCGACGATCAGCGAATTGCCGCCCTGGAAGCTCAGGTCTCCTCACTGAGAACAGAAATGGATGAACTCCGCCGTCAACTTGCTGATTTTACCGGGCAGTTCAAGTAAGGCTGCGACAAGCGTCAGGTGCCGGAAGGTCAGCCTTTGATCTCAACTTCCTGTCCGGTCGCCTTGCCCAGTGCGCGTAGGTATGCATCCAGCGTACGCGTATGACCAAGAACGAAACGCGACACAAAGCGGAACACCGGATTGTGGACTTCGCCCTCTTCAGTGATCCGGACGATCGTCGTTCCGCCGTGTGGCTCGAGGGAGTAGGTCCAGGTGCCGGAGTAAGGTAGGTTCGGAGTCGCGATTCGCCGCTTAAGGGATTTCGGCGGGACGGCATCCAGCAATTCATAATTGATGGTTTCACCGTCACGTGTGGTTTCGCGCATTAACTCTCGACCGTTGCCGCCCGGAACAGCTTCGCTCCGAAGCACGTCTGGGCGCCAATTTTGAGGGCCCGTGACCAGGGAATAGAGACTTTCAGGGGCTGCCCGATAGGAAGCGCTACGCGAAACGACATGGCGTTTTGGCAGCAAGGAACCGATCACCACCACAGCAACCACTAGCAGGACAACCCCAGCGACTGCAATCAATAGAATTTTCATACGTCACGTCCTCTCTTTCTCTGGCGAAGCAGGATCCTAGCGTACTTCGCCACTGACTCGATACCTTGTAGCGCGGTCTCCAACTCTCCCGCGCGCATCAAGCGAAACATTTCTCTCACCAGTTGTGGGTCGAGAATCGTGTTCTGGTCTTTGATCTGCACTCCCGCCGGCGTCAGAGTCAAGCCCACGGACCGCCCATCTCGTGTGTTGCGGCTTCTCGTGATATATCCGCCGTCTACCAATCGTGAAACCGTAATGCTCATGGTTGACCGGCCCACGCCCATGTGTTCGGCCAGTTTCGACAGTGTCGTTGGGCGAGTTGCATGCAAATGATCCAGAACGCTGGCCTGGTGCTCGGTTATGGTTTTCCCCGCTTCGTCCTCGCGCACGTGTTGACGATGGCAGGCGAGGAAGATCGCGGGATAGATCCTCATTCAATTACTAAAGGCCAAATAGCGACCAAGCTTCCGGAACAACTCTTCCCGAGCTGGGTTAGATAGCATTGGGAGAAGATGCGCTTGCGGTCCACAATATGGAAGTCGTTTGTTTTCTGCGCCGTCGTGCTCGCCTTATCAGGCGCACAGCTCCACGCCCAAGCCACACTCCTGCTTGAGGAACCTTACAGCTACGACGGCACTTTCGCCGGGACCGGCCACGCCGCAGTCTATCTCTCGCGAGTCTGCGCCGATTCGCCGACAATCCTGCGCCGTTGCCATGCGGGCGAAACAGGGGTAGTCATCAGCCGCTATCATCGGGTTGCCGGACTCGATTGGATCGCGATTCCCTTGCTCCGCTATCTGTACGCAGTAGGCAGCGCGGAAGACATCCCACTGGTTGCTGACCCACAACTTGTCAACTTTCTTCGCAATAATTACCTCAATACCATCGGCGTCACCGACGCCGCGTCCTATCAGCTCGCCGGCTCGGCCTACGATCGAACTACCTTTGGCTTTCGCATCGCCACACGTCCTGAGCAAGACGATCAATTGATCGCCCTGTTGAACTCAGGCCAAAACAACGAATCCTACAAGCTGCTGAGCCGCAATTGCGCTGACTTCGCCAAGCAGATCATCAACTTCTATTACCCGAAGGCAATTCATCGCAGCATCATCGGCGACCTAGGCGTAATGACCCCGAAACAGTCCGCCAAGTCACTCGTGCATTTCGCCAAGCACCATCCGGAAATGCAGTTGACCACATTCATCATCCCGCAGGTTCCCGGGCTTAAGCGTAGCAAGCCAGTGCACGGCGTGATCGAATCGGTTGTTCTGGCAAAAAAATACGTCACGCCTGTCCTCCTCTTCCATCCATTGCTGGTTGGAACCGTCGAAGCGGCGTATTGGGCAGGATGGCGTTTCAATCCGGGCGAGGGTGCTCTGATCTTTGATCCCAACCAGCTAAATGTTCTGGAGACTCCACTTTCGGCAGCCGACCGGCGCGCTTATCAGAAGTCGATTTTCATATTGAAGCGAGAAAATCGCGAACTTGATCTGCAAGGCTGGCGCAAGTTCCAGGCCAGCGCCGAGCCGCAGCTCGACCTTGAAGGCAGGCCGTTTCTGCGAATGCAAGTGGGAGAACGTTCGTTCGAGGTGGGCATCTGTCGCGGCAACGCTCACCGGCTGAGTGCGCCTCCGGAATTCACTGAGCAAATCTTGCTAACAGGACTAGAGCAACAGTTAAAACCCGGCAAGCCGTCGCGTATTTCCGAGCGACAAGTCGAAAGTGACTGGAACCTTCTGCAAAGCGCTGTGGAATCGCGCGAAGCTTCACTTACTGACCCACGCTGAAACACGTGTGGGTCGGACACTCCTGTCCGAAACCTTTGACCTACTGCTTTAACGATATCCCAGCGTCGGCCGTCTTCCCTATCGCTTCCCCGGATATCACCATCTCGACGCGGCGGTTTTGCTGGCGTCCTTCCGCCGTTTCGTTAGAAGCAACCGGCTCGGTTTTTCCCAAACCGCGGGCCTCAATTGCATCCGCAGAAATTCCCTGCTGAACTAAGTAATCGCGCACCGCTCCAGCCCGCTTTTCTGACAGTTGCTGGTTGTAGTCGTCGCTACCTACGCTGTCAGTGTGACCTTCAACTTGGAGATGCAGGCTCGGGTAAGCCAGAACAATACCTGAAATCTTCGCCAGGCGCTCGCGCGCGCCCGGCAGCAGCTCAAAGCTTCCGGTCTTGAACAACACATCGGACATGCTCGCGATCAGCCCGCGCGCCGAATCGCGCGTTGCCAAAATCGAGTTAAGCTGCTGCAACAGCCGCGAGCGGAGTTCCTGCTTTTCCTTTTCCGCTTCCTGGCGCAGTTGCTCGGACTGCGCCGCAGCTTGCTGGGCCTTGGCTGTTTCTGCTGCCAATGCCTGTTGTTGGGCGACAGCTTCGGCTTTCGCTTTCTCGGCTTCTTCTTTTTGTCGCGCCGCTTCTGCCGCCGCCTGCTCCGCTTCGGCTTTCATCCGCTCGGCTTCAGCTTTGGCAGTTTGCGCTTGTTTAGTTGCCTCTTCCGCTTCGACACGCTTCTGGGATTGGGCTTCAGCATCAGCTCGCGCCTTCGCTTCCCGATCTTCCGCGGCTTTCTTGTCGGCGGCAGCCTGCGCCTGGGCTTCATCTTCGGCCCTTTGCTTCACTGCCATCACCCGCGCTTCTTCCGCGGTCTGCGTAGTTTCGCGCGCAGCCGATTCAATCGCTGGACGACCCTGCTTCTGCCTATATGTGGATTCCGCCTGAATCAACTGCTGGTCCGCTTTCGCCAGAATGGATGTCGCATACTTCTCGCCCGAGGCGATGTGCGCGATCCGCACTGCATTCCGCGCCTCAAACAATTGCAGCGGCGTGGTGCGATCAATTCCAAAAATCGCATTCTGAATGCGCTCGTTGTTCGCCGAGTAGGTTCCCCGCCCCACTAATTCGTACTTAGCGCTGATCTCTTCCCCTTGCGCCACGTTCTCCGGCACAACACTTTCCATCACTACCATGTTGCCGGGCTGGTTGACGGCAAAATACGGTTCAGCGGTGACGATCAAACCAAATGTCTGCATATCCGTCGAAGTCTTCACGTGGGCGTTGCCGTGATCGAGCGTCAGCTCTCCCAAATTCACCGCCCGCCCCTCGGGAGAGATCGCCCACAGCACATAGGTCAGGTACTCGAGCCCAAACTTAGTCGCGTCTTCCACGCCTTGAAACTTGGCGTCAATGGTGACGCTTGTCTTTTTGCCTTCGACCTTGGCCTCCCCGGACGCGCCCGCCAGCAGGTCGGTGGACTGGAATAAAATCTTCAGCTGCCCACCTTGGCGATAGTGCACGGCTTTGGTGGTGCGTGACACCGACCCGGACTTGGCGGACATGGTTGTGGACGAACTCCCGGTTGCGGCCGAAGCGGACACTGCCTGACCCTGCACGGTCAATAACGACGCGGCACAAGCAAACATGCCGACGGACAGAACTTTTCTCATGGAATAACCCCATTCCAAAGGAAGTATTGGGACTTTGTAATCTTCAATCATCTGCGTTCACATCCAGAAAGGGAAGGACGAAAAGTGTCACCATGATGACGTACTTTGGTCATAAGGTCTTCATGTGGCAGGTTTTGGGTGGCGCGCACCTGCGCTGAGCGAAGTCGAATGGGGCCCTCGTCCGCGAACGCCAATCGGGACGTGAGTGAGTACTCGGAAACACATAACCACAGAGAACGCAGAGGTTCGGCACAGAGTTTCACAGAGAACGATGGGCGGAAGCGATAAACCAAGAGGGCGGAAAAAGGCTGCATTGAGGAGCGCATCAATCCCTCTGTGCACCTCTGTGCCAACCTCCGTGCCCTCTGTGGTTATGTTTTTGACCTGTGAACCACTCATTCCAGGGCGCACCTAAACAGTACACGCCCAAGTTCCCGATTCCGCCCTATGATGTCGGTAACGAATTCCCGGAGGTTGACCGGCCATGGCAGCAAGTCAAGTGGTGCTCTACTTTGATAAGCAGGAAGACGCTCTCTTGTTCACGCTGGCTGCCAGCTCCATCATTGCCGACGGCGCGCCGCTCCGCGAGACCGCGCTGAAAGTGGCTAAGGAAGTCTGCAAAGCCTCCCGCATTACCACCGAGGGCAGTCTTGAACCCGAAGAGGTCAAGCCCAAGAGTCGCAAGGCGCAATAGAATCGAAGTTTCGGTAGTGTCGGATTTGGTTTTCTCTGCAACCTTTGCGGTCTTTCTTTGCGTCCTCTGCGGTTAAAGTCTTTTGACTTTTCTACGAGGCCTGCCAGTCAGCATTCCCCGGCACCGCACGCATCGCTCGGCTAGTCACCAAAACAATCAAAAATGCCAAAAGTGGCAACGACACGACATAAAAGCTCGTCATCAGAAACACCAACGAAGGCGTCACCAGTAAAAGCGCAGCGAAGCGCACCATCCACCGTCCACTGACGTCGCTGGAAGCTTCCGACTCGATGAACCGGCTCAGAATCAAAGTGAGCGGAAGCAGCATCACCGTCAGATCATGAATTAGCATGTGATAGCTCACAACGCAGGCTGCGGTGATCGCCACCAAAAAGGCAACGGTTGAAGACCCGCGCAGCCGCTCTCTTGCCGCCGCTGCTACCCACACCAATACCGCAATTGAAGCCGCCCCGGTAATGGCTTGAACCCAAAATGTCGGAAGCCTGCCACCGGCCATCGCGAAGATCAGCCCTCGCAAATTCGGCATGCTGGTTGGAGATATTCCATACCTGAACTGGTCGGCCTTCGAAGCCAATCCCACGCTCATAGATAGCAGCGAGCTAAGATAGACGCGAACCTGCGCCAGTCCAACGACCAACACTGAGACTATGGCGACTCCGGTGGCGGACGCTGCGAATCCAGCGATGAACCGCCATCTCCGCCAAACCAAGAACAGCAATGCAATCGGAAGCACGATTTGAAACTTGAAAAGCCCCAGTCCGACTAAGAGCCCAGCCTGGAATTCACGGTCCCGGTTGAACGCAAGCACCGCCAGCACCAACAGGAGCAAGAGCAAAATCGAGTCCTGCCCCAGCATCAGCGCAATTGTAATCGGGAAAAAACCAAAGAAAACTCCCCACGGCAATAGAACCCAAACCCGGCGCAAGTTTTCGAGGGCAGGCAGCATTAACCGAAATGCGACACCAAGCAGAGCGACGTTGAAACCCATGAACATGAAATATGCGATTGGGTATCGGACTAGCGAAAACGGCACGAACAGCAGCGCCTCGTAGGCCAGATGATTGAACGGCAGGGCAATTGTTCCCGGAGACACCAGCCGACTCTGCAGCGCCTTCTCGGTTTCATAATCGTAAAGTTTGGACGCCTGCCCCGAGCGCACCATATATCCAGCCGTGTAAAGATGCCGGAAATCGGCCCGTCCGAGAATCGCGCTGGGCAATAGAAAAAAACCAATCCAGGCGGAGAGCTGCAATCCAATCATGATTGCCGGAAGCCCCATGGCGCTGGCCTTGGCAAAAGCCGGCAGCTCTATGCGCACACTGGCATTTACCGATTGAGTATTTACGGAATTGTGAGTTGCCTCAGTACTCATCACCGTGAGCCAGCGGATCGCGCATAGTTACCCTACAACTTATCTCATAAATGGTTCGTTCAGAAGTTGTGGGTGAAATGGCGACGTCTCACCGGCCACTGTCTGCAACCGTGCAACAGTAAAGGTTGCGAGTATACTTAGGTTCGGCACGGAGGTGATTCGTGCGCCTTCCCAGATTCGCCGTCTGTTGCAGCCTCGTACTTCTAGCAGTTGCCTCCGCCGTGGTCGCGCAAGACGAGCTTCCACCACAACCAAAAAGTGGAGCAACCGTGTGTATTGCCACAGTAGGAAATGCGAGTACGACCCCCGCTTTTGTCGAACGCCTGACGGAGCGTCTGACGAGGAGCCTAGAGCAGAACAAAGTCAAGGCTGTGATGATGGACTCGCGGACGGGAGATAAGCATCCATTACAGCTGAGCACCGAGAACGGCGAGGAGGCGAAGCAGAAAGAGTGCGATTACGTTCTCCTCTCGCAAATCCGCGACCCGCGTCAGCATCCACTCGAACCGCAGCTGCCAGAAATTTCAATCGGTGGTCGTGTTCCCAGTGTGGACGCAAGCGACCCACTGGGAGGGTCGTCAGGTCCCGTTTACCGCGTAAACCTGCAGGTCGCTTTCGCGCTGTTTCGAATTGGGCGATTCAAACCGGTTTTGGATACCATTGTGCTAGAAAGACCTTCCGCGAACATCTCAGACACGCTTTTGCCAGCAATGGATCATGAAGCCAACCGTGTGGGCCACGAATTGCAGAAACACTAGCCCAAGAGCACGGCAACCGACGTTCGTAGTTCCTGATGTGAACTCCTCAGCTTGGGCCAGATAGCGGTTGTGATCACCGATTACACCAATAAACCTGGACGAGCGTGAAGTGAAAGGTGTACTAATCCGACCAAGGCGCCGGCTTCCGATCCCAACGATTTTGCTTCAATTCCCGCAGCAACTCAGGGCTGAGTGGCCCCTTATCGCTCAATGCGATGTTCTCCCGCACGTGCTCCAGCTTTCTCATGCCCACAATAGTCGTACTCACCGCCGGATGCGACAGCACAAAACGCAAAGCGAGTTCCGGGAGAGACATCCCCGCTGGCAGAACCTTCTTAAGTTTCTCCACGCGCTCCAGAGTGTTCGCCAGATTCTCAGGATTGAAGTAACCAGAGCGCCAGTCACTGGAAGGAAATTTAGTGTCCTTGGTCATCTTTCCGCCCAGGCTGCCTTCGTCAAGCGCGACTCTGACGATCACGCCGATGTTCAGCTCCTGGCACGCGGGAAATAGCTCATCTTCCGGCGATTGATCGAAGATGCTGTAGATGACCTGCACCGCATCAACCAGGCCGGTGCGAATGGCTTTCAACCCGTTCTCCGGTTCCCAGCGATTGAGGCTCAACCCAAACGCACGGATAGTGCCATCACGCTTCAACTTCTCGACGGTATTGCGGAAGTCAGCTTCGTCGGTCCAGGAGTCATCCCAGACGTGGAATTGAAGAAGATCAATCGCGTCGGTGCCAAGTTGCTTGCGAATTGAGTCTGCGTATTCGAAAACGTGATCGGGAGGGAAGACATCCTGATACTTATATTTGGGCGAAGCCGGCCACTTCAGATTCTTGGGCGGAATTTTCGAAGCTGCATAGAGTCGTTTCCCGCTATTGTTGGCGAGGGCCTGACCCAGTAATCCGTCGCTCTTGCCGTCGCCGTAAGCCCAGGCGGAGTCGAAGAAGTTGCAACCCAGGTCCACCGCCAGTTGCAGCGCTGCGAGTGACTCGCGGTCCTCGGAGCCGCTCCAACCGCCCATGCCCCACAACCCATGCGCAATGTCGCCGACTTCCCATCCAGTACGGCCAAACCGACGGTATTTCATGAACGTTCCTTTTGGTTTTCTCTGCGACCTTTGCGGTTAAGATTTTTTGACTTTCTCAATTCAAAAGCAAAAAGACTTTAACCGCAAAGGTCGCTAAGAAAGGCCGCAAAGGACGCGAAGATTTTGATCGATCGAATCAGGGCGTATATGAAATTACATTCTCCGGGTAAACTAGCTTGAACTTAGAATAACGAACTCTGCCTGCGATTCGGAGTGATACCGAAATGCTCATACGCGAGCTGGGTGGCGACACGTCCTCGCGGAGTGCGGTTTAGAAACCCAATCTGGATCAGAAACGGCTCGTAGATTTCTTCGATGGCATCCGGCTCCTCTGCCAGCGCCGCCGCCAGCGTATTCACGCCCACCGGCCCACCTTGATACTTTTCAATAATCGCCAAGAGCAGCTTGCGGTCCACTTCGTCGAAGCCATAGCGATCCACTTCCAGCATTTGCAGCGCAGCTTGGGCAGTGGGTAAATCAATCTTCCCCGCGCTCCGGACCTGCGCGTAGTCCCTCACCCGCCGCAAAAGGCGATTTGCAATCCTGGGAGTCCCCCGCGACCGGCTGGCAATCTCCAGTGATCCTTCGCGATTGATTTCCACACCCAATATCTCCGCCGAGCGCTCCACAATGATTCGCAAATCTTCGTGACCGTAAAATTCCAGCCGCAGCACAATGCCGAAACGCGAACGCAAGGGTGCGGAAAGCAATCCCGCCCGAGTTGTTGCTCCAATGAACGTGAACGGCTTCACGTCCATTGTGTGAGTGCGCGCCGCGGGGCCCTGCCCGATCAAAATATCCAGTTTGTAATCTTCCAGTGCTGAGTAAAGAATTTCTTCCAGCGAGGGTTGCAACCGATGGACTTCATCAATAAAGAAGACCTGCTTCTCGCGCAGATTGGTCAAGGCCGCGGTCAGTTCGCCCTTGATTTGCAGGGTCGGCCCGGTAGTCTGTTGAAACGGGACCGCCATTTCGTTGGCAATGATGGTCGCCAGCGTCGTCTTTCCCAGTCCCGGAGGCCCATACAACAACACATGATCCAGCGCCTCGCCCCGCGAGCGCGCAGCCTCGATCGCCACCGCCAGGTTCTCTTTGACTTTCGTCTGCCCGATGAATTCCCCGAGCCGCTGCGGCCGCAGCTTCAGCTCAAATGAAGAATCATCCTCGACCGGCGCGGCCGAGACCACGCGGTCGCGCTGGTCTGGAAGCTTGGGGGTATTTCTGACTGTGGCCATTTCCGGGATAGTAGCACGAACCGCTCTGCTCACCCGGCGCAAAACAGTGAATCGCGTCCAAGCGGCTTCCCAAGAGTCTGGGAACTTTCCCTATGCCCCCAACGTAGTTCAGTCCAGACACCCGGAGGTTGGCCTCCGTGGACCGGGGATTTAGTTAAAAACACGCTTCTGAAAGGACCATCGCCCAACGTAAATCTGCGAGTAATTCTGGACGCCCTGAAGACTGCCCCGGAAGGCGAATTTGTGACAGTGCAGGAGCCCGGCAACGACGTCCGTGTAGCCAAAGAACATGGCCAGTTAGTGGTGCACGTCATCGACAAAGAGGGCAAGGAGAACGTGGACGTCACCATCCCTTGGGGCGTGGCCCAGGCGCTCACGTCCGATACCACCGAGAACCAGCTTAATGTTCAAGCCGCAATCGAAGCGCTCGAAAAGGTAGGTGACGTCACTCTCGTCACCGTCAAGGGCCGCGATGAATCGGTCCGCATTTGGATTGACTCTCGCAGCGCTGACAAATAGCGCACGGGGCCTCTCAGTAAATGGTTTTGAACGGGATTGAATGATTTTGAGACAGCGAGTGGCTTTGAAATGGCACGGCTTGAAGCCGTGCCGCACAAGCACACAAGAAATATGGGCTTTAGCCTCTGAGGGCCGGCTTTAACGAAACAAGGAGAACTTCAATGATTATTCTTGCCAAGATTGGCGTCGGATCTATGGGAGCCGTGCTAGTTGGCGGCGCCGCCGTCTGCAGCGAAGGGTTCATTCACGTTCAAGTTCACGAGAAACAGGCTGGTGGCGACCATGTGAACCTGGTCGTTCCCGCTGCGCTAGTCCCCGTGACTCTGAAGTTCGTCCCCCAGCAGCATCTCACCGACGCCGCGGAGAATTTGCGCGATTATATGCCGATCATTGACGCTGCCCTCCCGGCACTTGAGCAGTGTCCTGATGGCGTATTCGTAGAAATCATTGATCCCGCGGAGCATGTAATCATCGCTAAGTCCGGAGGCTCAATTGTTATAGATGTAAATGATCCCGGCGAAACCGTGCACCTTTCCGTACCCCTGCGCGCCGCCGAGAGCGCGATCCACGAGATTGCCGCGTCCAATCAGCGTCTGTGATCGAACCATATATCACCCGTTCATTTCTCATTTTGTCATCCCGAACTCGCCGATCAGGGCGAGAGAGGGACCCGACGTCGGTTAGCACGACCATTGCATTCGGGAGAGCAAATGAATCCCGTATCAAGTATTAGCGTTTCTCTCCCGACGCCGCGCGCACAGCATTCTCCTGCCCGTTCACCGCTTGCCACCGCCCATCGCGATATACAAACACATCGGTAAACATAGTCCGGTCGAGCTCTTTTCCGTTGGGATCGCTCGCAATCACCGACCCGTTGACGATTCCAACATCGCCGTAGAGTCGAACCTGCAGCTTGTCAAAGCGGGTGTGCCGCTCCTTCGCCTCAGGATGCTTGACCGTCCAATCAATATGCTCTTGCTTGGTGAGGAAGTGATCCACTGGCACAACGTGGACAAAGTCAGAGGCCAGGATCCGGTCGAGCGTGACGGCGTCGCTGGCGTGCAGCCATTCTTGCTCAAGGGCAATGAGGACCTCGCGGTCTTTGGAGGGATGGCGGGCCGCTTGGGATACGTAGGAAGGAAAAATAGCACACACGAAGAGAATGGTCAGAATGGAATTCATCTTTCCCATAAGTTCCTCCCAATATAAGAAATGTAGATGGCTGATATTACTCGCGTGGTATGCGTAGGCTCAGACGGTACTCATCGGGAGGGCACGGCTTCCAGCTGCCGTTAGGACATCCAGAATGAACGGCCTCAGCCGCTGAGGTCGACGCCTTGCCGCAGACGGCGGGGTCGAAGTCGTCCCCAGCTCGTTGCCCGCGCGCCCGGCCCTTACGAAAGGCCAAGCGAGTCGAAGTGTTCACGCGGCCAGTAAGAAGACGACCGCCAGCGAAGCGCGAGTATTACGAAAATGATTCCCCAAAACACGAAGCTCGCGTCCCTGGCCGCTCCCCACGGACTGTGGTGGCCAGAGGCCTCTCCGAAAATACCTAGACCAGCTGCAACACTCCCTGCTGCTACCATTACGCCGAACATTGTTTTGCAAAGCAGCATATGGGTTCCCGGGCTCCACACGGGAAGAAGTCCCCGACGAATATCGCAGCAACGCCCAATCAGAAACCACTGTCCGACCGCACCAAGACCCCAGGCCGTGCGGAGCACTATCTCTGAATCAATCCAATAGGTCAAAGGCAACAAGGGAAGTAAGGCAATGAGAACAGGCAGATTGAAAACGAGGAGCAAGATGTCCGCGGGAGTTCCAATATCAACAGGTTCTTCTCCCCAGTCAATTTGGTGATCCGAGACCTTTTCCCAACCTGCTCGGTCAATAATGTGTTTCTGTCGAACGCTGACAAGTGACAATAGGGTGAACAAGACGGCCGCTAAGATCGGAAAAACTGTACGGAACGATAACTTCTTCAAGACCTTACCTCATACTTACAGACTCCCTGGCTGCCCCATTTGTTCCATAACCCATTGTCAGCCTCTGCATCGACATTTCGGAGAAACTCAACCTGCAAACTGCAGTGCCCGTCACTCCTCTTCTTCCTTCACCTCACCCCGTTGCGCCTTGGCCTTCTCAATAATCTTCTCCTGCAACTGCCCTGGGACAACATCGTAGTGATGCATTTCCATGGTGAAGCTGCCGCGGCCCTGAGTCATGGCGGTGAGGTCAACTCCGTAGGTCAGCATTTCGGACATCGGCACTTCGGCCCGCACGATGGTGTTGCCGCCTTTGTTGTCCATGCCCTGAATGCGGCCGCGCCGGCTGTTCAAGTCGCCCATAATCGAGCCCGCAAATTCGTCCGGAACCGTGATTTCAACCACCATGACCGGCTCGAGCAGGGTGGGTTTGGCCTGCTCCATTGCTTTCCTGAAGGCGATGCGGCCCGCCATCTGAAACGACATGTCGTTCGAATCCACGTCGTGATACGACCCGTCGTAGAGCACCACGCGGAAATCCACTACCGGATATCCCGCCAGATAGCCGCGCGCGGCCGCATCCTTGATTCCCTTTTCGATCGCGGGGATATAGTTCTTCGGAATGGCGCCGCCGAAAATGTCGTTCACAAACTCAAACTGGCCGCCGCGCGGCAACGGCTCCATTTTGATCTTGCAATCGCCGTACTGGCCGTGGCCCCCGGTCTGCTTTTTGTGACGGCCCTGCACGTCGGCCCTGGCGCGGATGGTCTCGCGATATGGGACCTTGGGCGCCTTCAGAACCACTTCGGTGTGGTAGCGCTTCTTCAGCTTGGCGACGACAACTTCAATATGCTGCTGCCCGTTGCCCGCGATGAGGAATTCATTCGTTTGCGGATCACGGAAGAAGCGGAGCATGGCATCTTCTTCCATCAGCTTGTGGATGCCCGGCCCCAGCTTATCTTCATCGGCGCGGCTCTTGGGCTCAATGGCAAACGTAATCGCGGGATCGCGAAACTTTACTTTCGGATACTGAATGGGCGCTGACTTGTCACCGAGCGTGTCGCCGGTCAGCGTGTCTTTCAATTTTGGGACGGCGCCAATGTCGCCGGCATGAAGCTCGGTCACCGGCACGGCCGTTTTTCCCTGCATGATGGAAATGTGCGCCAGCTTCTCCAGCGAGCTGCGGGGATAATTCTGTAGCGAGGCGTCGTTCTTGAGCACGCCGGAAAAAACTTTGAAATAGGAAATGCGTCCGGCAAATGGATCGGAAACGGTTTTGAACACATACACCGAAACTGGCTCAGTGTCCGACTCTTTCCGTACTGGCGGCTCTCCGTTTCCCGACGTGACCTCGCCGCGAACCACATCGTGTTCCGTCGCCGCAGGGGTGAACTCCACAATGAAGTCCATCAGCCGGTCGGTGCTGACATTTCCCAAGCCAGAGGCGAACAGCACCGGGAAAATCTTGTCCTCGCGGATTGCATTGTGCAGCGCCGGCACCAGATGCTCTTCGGGAATGGTTCCTTTGTCGAAAAACTCTTCCATGAGCGCGTCATCACCTTCGGCAATCATCTCGACCAGTTTCTCGTGCGCTTCCTGCGCGGCGGCTTTCATGTTGTCGGGAATCTCTCCTTCTTTACCTTTGCCGCTCCCGCCTAGTTCATATGTGTAAGCCTTCATGCGGACCAGGTCCACGACTCCAGACAGATTTTTCTCTTTACCAATAGGCAGCTCGAGCGGAATCACGCTGCGGCCGAATGCGTTGGTCAGCGACTCCAGCACCCGCTCCGCGTCTGCCCGCTCGCGGTCCATGCGGCTGGCGACGATCACTCGCGGCAGGTTGCGCTCGTCGCAATGGCCCCAGACACGCTCAGTCATGACTTCTACCCCCGCCACGCCGTCCACGACCACAATGGCCGCGTCCACCACCGGCAACACCATCTGCGCCTCGTGAACAAACATGTTGAAGCCGGGTGTATCCAGGAAATTGATCTTGGTGTTGCCCCACTCCGCGTAACCCAGGCTGGCGGAAATGGACATCTTGCGGGAGATTTCTTCTTCGTCGTAATCGGTGGTGGCGGTGCCATCGTCCACGCGCCCGAACCGCTGAGTTGCGCCCGCAGTGTAGAGCATGGCCGAGACCAGCGACGTCTTTCCCGCATGCCCGTGCCCAACCACAGCGACATTCCTAACGTTTGCGCCTTCGTAAACCTTCATGGGTTTATCCCTTCGAGCGAAGCCACGAATCTAACACAGCGGAAATTGCAGGAACAACTCAGGAAGGCCGGCTTTGGGCTTCTGGCAATGTCTGTGTAGGTTGATTTGCCCGTCTGGGTCGGACACTCTTGTCCGACACAACATTCAGCTTCTCCGAACGTAATTCGCTGATATAGAATCCCGCCATGTCGGCGAGCCTGAAAATCTCCGAATTCGTCGAACGCGCAAAGTCTGGTGGCGTCGCCGATCAAGTCCTCGTCGGAATGCTGACCGGCCGGGGTTGGCCGGAAAAAGAGGTGCACGAAGCGTTGGCCGCTCACTATGAACGGCTGACGGGGATGGAGATCCCTCGTCGCAGCACCGGGGGTACGGCGGCCAGAGATGCCTTTTTTTATCTGCTCGCATTCGCCACGCTAGCAACCTGGACCATCGGCGTGGGTTCGCTCGCCTTCACTTTGATAGATCGGTCGCTGGTGGATACCTTGGCGGCCGCTACATTTCAGTACGACAACTACGCGATAGCCGAGTCCCGCGGCCTCGATCATCGTGGCGTTTCCGATTTATCTGCTGGTGTCACGAATCGTACTCCGTGAAGGCAACACTCATCCCGAAAAACTACAGTCATCCGTGCGGAAATGGCTGACCTACATGGCGCTGGTTATTGCGGCGGGTTGCTTCATCGGCGATCTGGTCACTACACTCACCTATTTCCTGCGCGGCGAGATTACTTCCCGGTTCCTCGCGAAGGCCTTTGTCGTACTCGTATTATCTGGAGGGGTCTTTTCGTATTACTACGGCGGCCTCAGGAAGGCTGAGGGGACTAGTGCGCCCGTCCGCCTCATTCGGGACACCTGGATGGCTGCCCTGTCAGCGCTGGTCGTGGCTGCCATGGTGGTTTGGGGATTCTCGAGCCTGGGCGCTCCAAAGACTCAACGGGCCCTGCGGGCTGATGCGACTCGCGTTCAAGATTTGTTCCAGTTAAGCTCCCAAATCCATGGTCCCTGGTCTCCCAATTCCACGTTGGACAAGAAGCTGCCAACAAGCCTCGGCGAATTGACCAATGTCCGGAAGTCCGATCCCTCTACTAAGGCCGCCTATGAGTATCACGCCAAAGGAGGCAGTCAATATGAGCTTTGCATGACGTTTTCTCTCCCCAGCCCGCAAGACGAAACACGCCCCAGCACTTGGTACCATCCCGCCGGGCACTATTGTTTTTCCTTGGACGCAGCTCGGGACGTAGAAAATCCTAATCTCTACTACTTGCAATAGACAACGAACCCTTCGCGTGGGTCGGAGATTCTTGTCCGACTAATAAAGGAAAAGAATGAATCGACGGATGTCTTTGCCGTCCCACCGAAGTCAAGCTCCAACGAAGCGACCGTATGTGGGTTTGTATCAGGGCATGTCTTCGGACGTGCCGACGTGCTTCGATGAACGAGCTTGGGCGCGAACGAAGTGAGGAGCCGGTTGCAGACCTCCAAGCCTCGCGATATTCTTGACGCCTGTGCACCGCTTCACCGCCAGGCTCTTACTGCTTATTGTTGCGCTCGGCATCTTTCAGCCTTTGCTGGAAGCGTTCTCCGCCGAGCCGCCACACTCTTGCTGCCTGCGCCGGCTGCGTGCGCACAAAGACCAACGCCTGCAGTTCAGTGGTGCCAAGAAATCCGGTGGCGACTGCTGTCCTCCGCTGACTACGCCACATTCTGCTCAAGTAATCGCGCCGAATGGGGCGTCATCTCAGCCGCACATTTCCGCGTTAAAAGTTTCTCTGTCGCATTCGCCCCATGGCACCGGATTCGAGTCGAGTCAGTCCACACGCGCCCCTCCCGTTCTTGCCCTCAGCTAAACCACAAGGTGGAAGAGGCTTTTCAGCCGTTGCGCGTGAGCTAAGTAAGTACCTCAGCGGCTGAAGCCGGCGTCCTTGATGCTCCTCTTGCACAGGCCTGGAAGGCCTGCTCCACCCTATTCGGTGTAATCGGGTTTGAGTCCTGGATTTCGGGAGGGAACGGAATGCGATTTAGTTTAGCGTTGTTGGGCGGATTGTTGCTGTTTATTTCTGCCAGCCTCAGCGCCACAATTTTCAGCTCGATCACAGGCCTGATTCACGACCCGCAGCATCGGCCTGTGGAAGGCGCCAAGGTAAAGATCTGGGCGAACCATTCGAACTGGACGCAAAATGTCATCAGTGATGGCTCCGGCCAGTTTCGGTTCGATAATCTGCCGCTTGGCACTTACACCGTACAGGTCGAAGCCGAAGGCTTCACCGCCCAAACCCAGCAGCTGACTGTCGCCTCCGGTAGCGAAGCCCGCCTGCACTTTCCACTCACCGTCGCGGGACAGAGCGAATCTGTTCAGGTCAGCGATACGCTGCAGGGCGTCAACCCAGACTCTTCCACATCAACCAGCATCATTGACCGGCAGCAAATCGCGGACACTCCCGGCGCTACGCAATCCAACAGCATGTCCATGATCACCGACTACGTTCCCGGTGCATACATGGTGCACGACCAGCTCCACATTCGCGGCGGACATCAAGTTTCCTGGCTCCTCGATGGCGTTCCCGTCCCCAACACCAGCATTGCCTCCAACGTCGGTCCGCAATTCGATCCCAAGGACATAGACACCATTGAAGTCCAGCGCGGAGGTTACTCCGCCGAATATGGAGACCGCACCTACGGCGTCTTCAATGTGGTCACACGCTCCGGTTTCGAACGCAATCGCGAGGCTGAAATCGTCACCAGCTACGGCAGCTTCAACAACACGGACGATCAGATCAGCTTCGGCGACCACACCGAGCGATTCGCATACTACGGGAGCTTGACCGGGTACCGCACCGACCTGGGACTCGAAACTCCGGTGACACGAGTGGTCAATGACCAGGCAGCAGGCCTCAGCGGATTCGCGTCGCTCATCTTTAATAAGGACGCGGCCAATCAGCTTCGACTCATCGCGTCCGCGCGCGGCGATCACTATCAAGTGCCGATTGACCCGGCGGCGAGCCCCATTCTTCACGACGTCGAGAACGAGCGCGACGACTTCGCAAGCTTCAGTTGGCTGCGCACCATCGGCAGCGGAGTCGTGTTGACGGTCTCGCCGTTTTACCACTTCAACCGGGCGCATTATCAACCCAGCGCGCTAGATGACGTCCGCTCGGAATACGATCGCGGATCAAATTATCTCGGCGGAGTCTCAACCATCGGCGTCACGCGCGGACCGCATAATTTCCATGCCGGCTTCCAGGTGTTCGGTGAGCGTGATAATCAGTTCTATTCTGCGTTCGACAGTTCATTGAACGCATTCACCGCCGGGCCTGAAAGAACCGTACCTTGGGCGAATGTCGAAGCTGCTTTTGTGGAAGAACAGTTCAAAGCCGCAAGCTGGCTGACCTTCAATGGCGGGCTGCGCCTTACACACTACGGAGGACCAGTCAGCGAGAATGCCGCAGATCCGCGCATCGGCGCCGCAATCCAGATCCCGCATCTCGGCTGGATATTACGCGGGTTCTATGGGCGCTACTATCAAGCTCCGCCACTGGTAACGGTGACCGGCGCCTTAAGCAGTGTTTTCTCGCCACTGCACGGTGAGCGCGATGAGCAGCGCGAGTTCGGTCTGGCAATTCCTGTGCGAGGATGGGTTTTCGACTTAAGCAACTTCCGCACCGGCGCGCACAATTTCTTTGATCACGATGCGCTCGACAATTCGAATGTTTTCTTCCCGCTAACGCTTCAACATGCGCGGATTCGCGGCTGGGAAGCGACCGCGAAATCACCGCAAATCGTGGGGCGCGGTCAATTTCACCTCGTCTATTCGCATCAGTATGCGGAGTGGTCTGGAGTTGCTACCGGAGGCCTCATTGGCGGTGACTCCTGCGACCCGCTATGTTTTCTCGACCACGATCAGCGCGACACGCTGGCGGCTGGCTTCAATCTCAGCTTGCCGTGGAAGAGCTCCGCCGCTTTCAACATGACCTCCGGCTCCGGATTTCTTGACGGCGATGGACCCGGCCATCTCCCGTCACATACAACTTTCGATCTGGCGCTGGCGAAATCCTTCGGAGAAAAATTGTCGCTCCGTCTTACTGGCTTGAATCTATCGAACAACCATTACATGCTCGACAACAGCAACACCTTCGGCGGCACGCACTTCGCAAATCCAAGGGAGATCTCAGCGCAGGTGAGATACAAATTTCGGTATTGAGTGAAGAATTTGAAGCATGCCATTAAGGGCGTGAACCGGGAGGGCACGAGTTCCACGCGTGCCGGTAACATAAGGCGTGTGGGTGTGGCGGCTTCAGCCGCTAAGGTGGAACCTTGGCTCAGAGTCTGCGACCTGGAGAAAAAATGAGAACACGATCCAGCAACACTTTGCTACTTCTGATGTGCTTGTTACTTGTTACGATCACTGCTTCCTGTAATAAGGATACTCAGCCCACTGTCCAAGTTTCCGCCCAGGTAACTCCTCCCAAGCACTATCCCCTGAAAGGCAAAGTCGTCTCCATAGATAAGCAATCCAAAATGCTCAACGTGGATAGCGAAGCCATCCCCGATTTCATGAATGCGATGACTATGCCCTACAAGGTCAAGCCCGACAGCGAACTGGACAAACTATCTCCGGGCGACGCCATCACCGCCGACGTGGTCGTCCAGGAAGACAAGGCATGGCTCGAAAACATTGCCGTCATTAATCGCTCGGCTGCGCCCGCATCCAAATAGCTATGAAATACGTCCTGTTAGTATTGGCCTTGGTCGGGATTACCGCATCTTCGCTCGCGCTGCGCGAGCACTACCGCACCTACGGCGACTCCCCGTGCAGCATCAACGAACGCTGGGACTGCGGCATCGTCAACCACAGCCCTTATGCGGTGATTCACGGAGTTCCGGTGGCCATGATCGGAATCGCGGGATACCTGCTGCTTGGCGTCCTTGCTCTCAAGCGTGCCTACAGGTTGATGCTCATCCTCTCTTTGGCTGCGCTGGCTTTCTCACTCTATCTCGCGCGTATTGAGCAGCACGTGTTGGGTGTCTGGTGTGTTTACTGTGCGATCTCACTCGCAACCATTTCGTTGATGACGCTCTTGCTCCTTGCCACGGTTCTTTTTCATGCGTTGCGGCGTTCGGCTCCCGCAACCCCCTAGGCAGCCTGGCTCTGGCTGAGCGCTCGGGCAGCAGGATTCGGTCGCCCCCACAGCCAGCCCACAATCCCACCAAACACAAAATTTGAGCTCGCGATCTCACAGAGATGCGCCCAGCGGACGACATCAGGCAAATAAGGATTTGGAATCAAAAGCGGCGCGACACCGTTCAAAAGAGCCAGCACTGCTCCGACGGCGAGGGCTCCGGAAACTCGCGGCAAGCGCAGGAGTCTTAGTAGCAGCAAGCAAAGTCCCACAAGAATTGGGCCACGAACCAGAAGCTGCATGGCAATCAATCGGCCCGCAGGTGGCAGAGTTTGGCTAGCGTAAAAATCCTTCACAAACGGAAAAATGATCGTTCCGGCAGCGAAATACAGTACCGGGTAGCTAACGTCACAAACGACGAATTTCCAAAGCCTCTCGCCAGGCGGCCGTGAGTCCATTGGATGATAAGTCTCCAGCCCAGGTTCACCGCGTTTTGAGAACAGCAGAATCCATAGCGGGACAGCCAATTCGTAAGTGATCACGGTCTGAGCAATGATGCTCGGCCAATCGATTCCAGAATTGGTCAGGAAAATCGCACCCTCAATCATGTTCGTAAAGCCCAGCACGATCGGGATCGCTGAGATTGCCACTCCCAGACGCCATCCACTCCACTCGGATCGACTTGCGACAAGCACAAGAGCAGCCGCATTCATCAAGTTGGCAACCACAACCCAAAGGAGAGTATGCGGTGGCATCGTTGCTTTAATCGGAACAATTGCCGACGCTATCGTTTGAAAAATGAAGAAGGCCACTCCCGCAATCAGGATTCTCAACAACGTGCTGAAGATTTTCATAAGGTCATTCCTTTCCTGCATAAGTTGTTAACGCATACCTCGTCCATTCCAGTAAGGACTCATAGCTCATGATCCCGCTTTCCAGAGCCAGCCTGCCCGACCGCGACATGGCCGCCTTTCCGGCCTTGAGTTGCACATGGAGCGTGGGGACATACTCTTCAAGCTGCGTACGGAGAGCCTTGATCAGTTTCACTGAAGAGCTGACTCCGGCCGCGGGTTCCGAGAATGCGAAGCGGAGCATCACTTCTTTCAATCCGACCGCGACGTCGTCCTGGTTTAACGACCGGGTAATCCATTTCTTGAGTTCCGCAGTGCCCTTCGCGGTCAGATGAAAAACTTGCCGGCGGCGAAGTCCCGAACCCAGTTGAATTCGTCCGCCGATCAAACCTTGTTGCTCCAGTCGCCGAAGCGCCGGATAAATGGCCCCCGGGCTGTCGCTGTAACTCTTCATCGCGGTGGTCCGCAAGATCTTACGCAAGTCGTATCCCGAACAGGGATGGTGCTGCATGATTCCGAGCATTGCATATCCCAGAGTTGAAGTCTTAACCGCCACAGTACGTATCGTACTATTACTCATAGTACTAATCAAGATGGGAACAGGCCGAACCGGCTCGAGCACGCGATTTTGCCAACTGACCAAAGGCGAACGCTCAACGACGCCTTCCCCCAAACAAAAAGGCGACCCTTGCGGGTCGCCTTTGAACGAATTGTAAGTGGTTGTTAGACGGCCTTCACGTTCTCGGCCTGCCACCCTTTCGGGCCCTTCACTACGTCGAACTGGACTTGCTGACCTTCTTGCAGGCTGCGGAATCCCCCCGATTGAATGGCCGAGAAGTGTACGAACACGTCCTCGCCGTTCTGGCGGCTGATAAATCCAAAACCTTTGGCGTCGTTAAACCACTTTACTGTTCCTGTTTCCATGGTATTGCTTTGCTTCCTTTGTATTGAAATCGCGCTGAGTTTTCGCTGAACTTCTGCAGGTAGTTCACGCACAGGGCGGGAGTTGCTAATTGCAGGGTACCGCTAAATCAAACGCACTTATATTGTAACTGACCCCGTCAAGAAAACGCTATACCGTAGGTAACTCTAGAGTTAAGCAGGATCCGAGTGGGTCAGGGCACGTGTGGGTCGGACACTCTTGTCCGATGCCTTTGACGTTGGGTTGCTTTCGCGGTCCGGCTGGCCTACGAGGCCACACCAACCGGCACCTTTGTCTCGACCACAATGTCCGAGCGAGTACTGTTCACGATGGCAACGAGTTCGCCTTGCTCCTGTGCAGGCACATTGAACTTATTCAGCGTCTGGCGAACATCGTCCACGAACGCATCCCACTCTTTGCCGGTGATTTTCAAGTGCTGATGCGATTCCGCCATCGGCTTGCCGCTATATTTCTGCGGACCACCGGCCGCCCAGCAAACCATCTCGGTTACGAGGTATTTGAATCCTGCCGGCGGAACCCGATGATGGGCTTCCTCGACCAGCGGATTAGCATTCAATCTGGCGTCGGCCATAACCCGGTCAATTAGGTCATCCACTACGGTGGCGATGCTATAAACACCACCAAGTCTGTCGTACAGGGTGGGCTGCTGCGAGGACTGCATGGTACATCTCCTAGCGAGCGGCTGGGGAGGCCTACTCTCGCGAGTTGAGTATACTCTCGAATCGCACCTCCAGAGTTTGACCAAGAACCGTCTTGTGTCGGTCATTCCTGTCCGACGCCTTTGACTTTGGTTTTTTTTCGTGTGGTTTCAGGCGATTCGTTTCCGACAAAAACACTATTCATCGATCATGGCCGGGGGGGCAAAACCAACACCAAAAGCGTCGGACAAGAGTGTCCGACCCACACGGGCATCGTATTTACGACGTTCCTTCCCACTTTTTACTGTTGTGGTTCGTGCTACGTGTGGTTCCGCTCAATCCCGCTGCAAGAGCTCCAGCACTCGGTCGAAGTCCGAGAGATTGCGGTACTCGATCACGATTCTTCCCTTGCCTTGGTTGTCCGTGATGCGAACTCGCGTGCCTAGCAAGCGTTGCAGTTCGGTCTCGGCGGCGCGGACATTGGGATCGACGTGCTTGTCCTCTTGTGGCCTGGGCTCGTGGCGCATCGGATTTTGGAGATGGTTCACCTGCGCCTTGAGTTCCTTGACCGTCCATTCGAATTCGACGGCGTTGCGTGCCATCTCTTCGATGCCCGCGGGTTCGAGATACGGAGTGGCTTCGAGCAACAAGCG
>WNGL01010301.1_pt1 | contig 32144 bp, 26 predicted proteins | sample 5400591 | NCBI WGS metagenome assembly WNGL01 (sample SAMN13153377, study PRJNA577476) | soil metagenome | isolation source: 80 cm soil or saprolite under Garry oak tree replicate 1 | place: USA:California | collected 2016-06-15
GCTGTTAACCGATTGGTCGTAGGTTCGAATCCTACCGCTGGAGCCAATTTCGATACCTGGGGAGTGCGGCGACACGTCGCCGCTTTTCGGTTTGCTTTCGCTGCCTTCATTGGCATAAGTAAAGGCGCGGGGTGGAGCAGCCTGGTAGCTCGTCAGGCTCATAACCTGAAGGTCGCTGGTTCAAATCCAGCCCCCGCAACCAACTCCTTTGCTGCATGCCGGCAGCTTATCGCGTTTACGTTCTCCAAAACCGTGAAGGTAGATTCTACATCGGCATCATCGATGATGTCGCGCGAAGAATGGGTCAGCATCATGCCGGCGAGTCGCGTTGGACAAAGGGACGTGGGCCTTGGAGGCTTGCATGGCAGAGCGAGCAGCTGTCTCTGAGTGACGCGAGAAAACTGGAGAACCGGTTAAAACGACAAGGCCGCGGTACGGGTTTTTATTCGATGACAGGTTTGCATTCGGAGGGCTCATAATCTGGCAGCTGCCGGATCGCTGGTTCAAATCCAGCCCCCGCAACCAATTCTTCCGCCTACTCAATCACGCGGATCTCAAACACTGCGCGCGCCCAGCCATTGCAAGGCGAAACGCGCTACTTCTCGCGCATTCTTTAGCCGCAGCTTCTCCTTAATGTGCGCTCGGTGAGTCTCCACCGTTTTGGGACTGAGATGCAACTGCTTCGCGATCTGTCGCACTTCAATCCCTTTCCCGATCAGCTCCAGAATTTCCAGCTCACGATCGCTCAGTCTCTCGACCGAGTCAGTCTCGCCCTCAGACTGGCGATGCGCGAATTTTGTAATCACCTGGGCCGCCATTGCCGGGCTAAGATAAGGACGTCCGCTAAAGACTTCGTGAATTGCCTGGAGGACGTTGGCCATGGCCTCGTGTTTCATCACGTAGCCGTGCGCTCCCGCGCGCAGCGCGCGCAACGCGTAGAGCGATTCATCGTGCATCGAGAGCACCAGAATTGATAGCCTCGGGAATTCGGCGCGAATGTTTTTGATCAGCTCAATTCCGTTGGCACCGGGCAAACTAAGATCGACAATCGCAAGATCGGGATACAGTTTGCGAATTATTTCCATCGCTTCCGCGGCGTCGCCTGCTTCACCGCAAACCATGAAACCTCCGTCCGAATGGATCAATTGCTCAAGACCTTTTCGAAATAGCGGATGATCATCGACGATTACAATCCGCTTCGCGTTTGGCGAACTGCACATTGTCTGCTTGTCAGTCGATCCAGCGGATTTCATTTGCGCTATAACCGTCCGGTTTGTAACCAAGATTTACGAGACCGATCTTCGCCTGGTGGAATTCCTCCACGGCGTGTCATTGCAGTCCCTTTTTAATCGCCCCCTCTAACGATTCGCCACTCGACGGGTTGCCAGATGCTTGAATTTTATATTCCTGGCCACTGGTGCCTTTGCGGTTTTGGCTAGGCATGGCCTTAGCCGAGGTTCTCTTTCTTGTGTGATTTACTTGGCTGGAGCGCGCCGTCTCGGCAAAGGCAAATAACAGGAAACACGTGTGCCGCCTCGCTTTGGAGAGTCGATTTCCAGACGCCCACCGATCAATCGAGCTCGATACTTCATGATGTGAGCGCCCAGGCCTTGCTTCAATTTCGGCTCATTGGAAAATCCGATGCCGTCATCGATTACGCGCAAAACGATTCTCTCTCGCGATCGCTCCAGTTTGATGACAATTTCGCGCGCTTGCGCATGGTTGTTGGCGTTGATGACCGCTTCACGCGCGATGCGATAAAGCTGCGCCGCAGCGATGTCATCCTCGATGTGAAATGAGGGTTTGACTTCCAGCCGGCAGGGTACCTTCCAGATTTCCCGGTCAACTAAGTCTTGCAAAGCATTGACCAGTCCGGCCGCATCGACATCGCTCCGATGTAAAGCGCGGGAAAGGTTGCGCGTGTCGGTCGCAGCATCGTTCACCAGCTCCGCGATTTTTTCGATATCACTTACTTCGATGACGCGATGGTTCTTCAACCGCAACGCCACTGAGCGAGCCATGAATGCGACTGCCGTGAGGTGCTGGCAAATCCCGTCGTGCAACTCCTGGCCTAAGCGCTGTTGCTCCCGGTCACTGATAGAAAGGATTTCTCCTTCCAATCCCTTACGATGCTCGATCTCATTTTTTAACTCGGCATTTGCGATGCGTAATGCCTTGGTGCGCTCTCGCACGAGTCTTCCCAGTAGGTCTTTCGATTTTTGCAGCGCGGCTTCCGCTTTTTTGTGCTGCGTGATGTCATGTACCGTGCCGATGGTATAGAGGGGCTTTCCATTCGCATCGCGCACAATTGAGCGCAGCATTTCAGCCCAAACAATCGCTCGATCTTTTCGGATGTACCGTTTTTCGATTTCATAAAACGGAATCTCGCCCGCGATGAGTTGACGGTGCAGTTTGATGTCGCGCGGATAATCTTCTTTGTGCGTTACATCTTTGATGTTGCGCTGTAACAGTTCGCCTTTGCTGTATCCCAGGAAGCGGCAAAACTCTTCATTGACGCCGACGTATTCGCCGTCGGGTGAAGATTCGACGATCCCAATCGGTGCGCGCTCGTAAGTTGCTTGCAGCCGTTGCTGGCTTTCGCGCAACGCTTGTTCGGCGCGTCTACGCTCTCGCAAATCGATGACGGCCGTTTGATAAAGGCGCGCGCCGTCTTTAGATGTCGATGTTATCGGCGTGCTGGAGAGTTGAGCGGGAATCGGCTCCCCTTTTCTCGACTTCAGGAGCAGCTCGGTTTCAACGCGCTGTTCGGATGTTCGGCAGTAAAGCAAATGGCGCAGAAATGAATCCGAATCGGCGACGTAAAGCGCAAATGGTCTGCCGATTAACAAATCCCGCGGAGATCCCAAAAGCTCGGTCGCCGCCAGATTGGCTTCTTCAATCCGGCCCGCGCGGTCGAAGCTCACATAAGCAATCGGCGCAAAATCGTAAAGATCGACATATCGCTGGATGGCCGCTTCCAGGTCGTTTCTTGGATGACGTAAAAGACTAACATCAGGTGCGCCGTTGCTGTCGCCAGCGCGAGCGCGGTGTCGCACCGGCTTGCGGGTCCTCTCATGTGCGGTCCTTATTTTTTTCATGAGCCCACTAAACTGGCGATCCCAGCGCTGAGCTTAATCGTAAAGCGGCGCTGTTTAAAGGCAAAAAGGTGGAAGCCGTTGTCCTCAACGCGTTGGCACAATAAAATGCGGGCATTGCCGCCCGGCTTTTTCGATCGAATTCAGACCCCGGTCACTTTGAACCGCCAGTTGCGCGATAGCTTCTGCCTGCCGGAGCCGGCGGACGCAGTCCGGCCAGATATTGTGCATCAAACGCCCGCAAGGCTGCTTTGACCGTGGACCCGATCCCAACGATTCCTTCTTCAACACAGGGACCAAGCAGTGCAATCCAAAGTTCGCCGCGAATAAATAGTCGAGGACGGTGCACTGCCGATGGGCTGCCCGGATTTGCGGCGCAATAAACTTCCATTTCTTCCATCGCTGGCCGTGTCTCATCCATGGGACGCCCATCTGAAAATTGACCGTTTCTCTTCATCACCGTTTGAAACGCATGCCTTCGAGGCATTGGATGTGGTTTTTTAGTTGTAGCCGGAATCGGTGATTCCGGCGGACATGGAAGCTTGCTACCGCTTATCTGAGCTGGGATCGTCGATCCCGGCTACAGCACAGCGCAAGCGGCTAAGGTTTTCACCGATATACGAATCCGCCGTGCGGCTGATTGCGTGCCTGACCACTACGGAGGCATATTATAGCTATGGCGCTTGCTTCCGGCGTTCACGTTTCCGATGAGGAAAAGCTGCAGATATTGCGACGGCTCGATCAATTCCGGCACTGGCACTCACTCGACGACAAGCGTTATTGCCTGGTGTGCGGCAAAATTATTACCGGTCATCAGATACAGTTGATGGGCGGCACGCGCGGGAATGGACCATTGCGGATGATTTGTCCGATGGAGGGTTGTCATTCGATACCGATGGATTGGGTGCTGCCAACGGACGAAATCTTGGCGAAGGTGGAGATGATGGCAGGCGAAGAACGCAAGGCTCCTGTATCGAGTTCGGCTGATCGCGGCGGTTCAGGGCACCGGATCGCATCGAGTGCTCAAATTCGCAGTCCATCTCAAGCGAGCTTCTTAAAGGCCTGACTCCCTCCGGGGCGAGCTTCTGCGGGACCGAGCCTGGGCGGCCTCGCAGAGCTCTCCCCCTACTAAAGAAAAACATCCCGTAGGATTTTGCCTGATCACACAATCATCCGCCGCCCCGATTGTGCGTTTTTGCCGATCGATCAAACTATTTCAGCGAGACCGAGGCAGCATGAATGTTCATCTCAAATCCGAAGAGCGACTGTCGATCCTGCGCGCCCAAGACCAATTCAGGTGGTGGAGTTCGCTCGATGATGAGCGCCAGGGTGGCTTTCAAAGATAAAACAGCCGTGATTGACACTCTCGAGAGAGCAGGAGTACTAGCAACCACCGACGAGGCGCTGATGAAAGATATTTCGCACCGGCGTCACGACGCGCTTGCCGAGTTGTATGGCAGGCACGGCAAAAGACTGCGAGCGACGATCGACGGCGTCGTTCATGAAGAGGCTGAAGGGGATGATGTGTTGCAAGAAATTCTTCTCCAAATCTGGAAGGAAGCCGATCATTACTCACCAAAGGCGGGCAGACCTCTTGGCTGGATGGTGACGATCGCGCGCCGGCGCGCCATCGATCGATTGCGCCGGCGCCAGGCTTATTCCCGCGCACGGGAGCGTTACGGGCAAGCGTTGCGGCAACGGCCGCGCAATCCGCGCCGGGAGGCCTACGCTCCTTTTATTCTAAACGATCTGCGTGGCTTTCTGAAGAAATCCATGCGAACGCTGCCGCCGCTTCAGCGCGAGGCGCTGGAGCTGGCTTTTTTCAAGGGGCTAAGCCACAGCGAGATTGCCGCCGCGACGAATGCGCCGCTTGGGACAGTAAAAACGCGTCTTGAACTAGGCCTGCGAAAACTAACGCACGCGCTGCGACCCTTACGCCACAAGGTGTGATTTTGGTACGACGCCGGCTTAGCTTGTCCTGAGGAAGCCCAAAGGAAGCGCGCCGAAAGGTCCATTATCCGTGGATCCCTATCGAAGCAAGATGATAAGCAGTACAATCAGCAGAATGAGACCCAAACCGCCGCTGGGATAATAGCCCCAGCCCCCGCTGTAGGGCCACGTCGGCAGCGCGGCGATCAGCAGCAGGATCAGGATCAAAAGTAAAATGAAGCGCATTTTTTTTCTTTTTAGCTAGTTCGCATCTGATGGGCATGCCGCGCGCACTTTCCGGGACACGGCGGCTAAAATTCAACAGAATGATCCAGGCCGGTAACAGTTTTCAGAAATTGCCGGCGCAACAGCGGAATTCGCACGAGCCAGTTCAATAGCGCCGAGCATATGAGGCGCTTCGTTGCTGTTTCTCCAAGGACGATTCGCGACAACAGTTCGATTTTTTTTCACGACGCCTTTATCCACAGTCTTTCTTAAATCTTCGTAGCGTCGCATTTGGCGGGAAGTAACGAGCCGGCTGAAAATGTTTGCATCTTCCAACCCCAAATTCATTCCGCGCGCGCCGATTGGCGAATGAATATGCGCTGCATCGCCAGCGAAGAAAACGTTGCCCACCTGGAACTGCCGATTGATGCGGTGGGAAATATGGAATGCAGATTTCCAAATGGGCGCGCCAGCGGGTTCGACGTCTGCGATTTCTTCCAAAGTATTTTCCTGCGGGCTTATGACTCGCCAAATCGGATTTTGTTTGGGCGGTTCGGTGATGTCGTCAATGACGCGTATGAAGAAGATGAATCGATTGCCGTCGAGAAAAAGGACGTGACCCAAATCTTCCTCAAATGGCGTTGAGAGCGGCAGGTCGGCCAGATGCCATGGTTTTTCGAAGCTGCTTCCCGGAAAATCGACATTCAATGTCTTTCGCGCTGTGCTATGCGCGCCGTCGGCTGCCAATATCCACGATGCGAATACCGTTTCGCGGGAATTATCGGAGCAATGTCTTAGTTCAGTCAAAACGGTTTTGGCTTCGTTGCGACACCCGATCAGTTCGACCCCGCGCTCGATTTTGCCGCCTGCATTTTCGAAAGCCACGGCGAGCAGTCGTTCGGTTGTTGCCTGCGACAGTCCCAAAATGAATGGATACTTGTGATGCACCTGGCCTTTGAATAAAAGCTCCCGCGCCGGCTTGCCACGTTGCGAGAAACGAACACCGCGGAAGGGCAAGCCCAGCGCCAGCATCTTCTCAGTGACACCAGTTGGTTCAAGGATCTCCAGCGTTCGCGGATTAACGGCCAATGCTCTCGACTCCTGCGACGATTTTTCAGCAACATCAATGATGCGCGTGGCAATGCCGCTTGCGCAAGATAGAGAGCTGCACCAAGGCCGACAGGTCCGGCGCCGGCGATGAGTGGAAGGGTTTGTCCATTAACGAATTCTTTTCCGTCGCTCAGAACTAGTGTGCGTTCCCGAAATGGATCCATGCCGCCATTATCCCGAGCGCGCAGCGGCTGCTCCGACAAGCTCGGGCTCCTTCACCGGCGGCCGCTTGATCTCCATTTCGCGCTCAGGCCGGCGTTGCTTTGGAACAGGCTCAATGCGCTTCAACTGTCCAGTTTTTGCTGATTCGTAAATCGCGTTAATTACCCGCACGTCGGCTAGTCCTTCCTTATCCGAAGGCTCGGGCGCTCGATCATTCAGGATACAATTGGAGAAATAAATTAGCTCCGGAGCGAATTGGTCGCCTGGCTTGAAGATTTTTTCCGTGGTTTTGCCATCGATCGTGGTGACGCATTTCAATTCGCCGAGATATTCGTAAGCGTTCTCCAATCGCAGCCTACCCTTCGTGCCGATCAGATCGTATTGGGCAACATCGGCAGAGCCGAAACTGCACGTGAACATCGCCAGCCGCTCGTCTGGGAAGCGCAGGAGTGCGCCGGTCATTTCCTCGACTTCGGCAAAACGCTCTTCGCCGTTATTCATTGTGAGGCCGACGACTTCAATCGGTTCGTCGCGGAATAAGTAGCGGGCGGCATTGATGCAGTAGATGCCGATGTCATAAAGCGTCCCGCCGCCGAGATCTTTGCGGACGCGAATGTTACCGGCCTTCACCTGCAATCCAAATAATGAGCCAAAATATCGGAGTTCACCCAGTTCTCCCGATCGCGCGAGTTCCACGGCGCGCAGGTTTGCGTCGTTGAAATGGAGACGATACGCGATCATCAATTTTACGTTATTCTGCTCCGCCGCGCGCATCATGGCCCGGCAATCTTCCTCGGTAGTGGCCATTGGTTTTTCGCAAAGGACGTGGGCACCGGCACGTGCCGTCCGCTCGGTATGTTCCCGGTGGAGAATATTAGGCGTAGCGATATAGACGGCATCGACTTGTTCCGCGTCGAGCGCGTCTTCCAGGTCGTCATAGGTATATGCTTTTACGCCGTAGCGCTCGCTCAGTTCCCGGTCCTTTTCGGGATTTCCGGTCACGAGCGCTGCCAGCTCCGAATTTTCCGCGTGCTCAAATGCAGGCAGCACGGCGGTCTGTGCGATGTGTCCCAGTCCGACAACGGCATAACGAATTTTCTTATTCATGGCATTCCCTCGTTTGTTTCCCTACAAAAGGATTTCGGGCGGGAATCATCGCGCGCGTGCATCGGCGTGTATCGCGAGAAGCAACTGATCCCGCGTCGGCGCGCGAAATATTTATTATGACGAAACTGGAATTCAAAGGCAGTTGGAATGAAGTGAAAGGAAAACTGAAACAGAAATATGCGCAGCTGAGCGATGACGACCTCGTATTTACTGAAGGCAAAGAGGATGAGTTGCTTGGACGACTTCAACAAAAACTCGGCAAAACGAAGGAGGATTTGCGAAGAGAAATCGAGAGCCTGTAAAGCAGCGCTTGTAGGGTAGGCGTACCGCGCCCAGGCCGTTTCGGCGTTACAACTTTTGAAGTTGTGGTATATTCCTCGGATGCAAACCCCTGAAATTACCGCCTATCTTAAGACCTATTGTGGCTGGAGCGCCGGCGTGCGCGCCGTTCTCGCGAAATACAATCTGCCTTACACGGAGAAAGACATTATTCAGAATCCGGCGTTTCGCTGGGAGATGGAGACCAAGAGCGGACAGCCGCTTTCGCCATGTGTTGAAATCAACGGGCAAATGCTCGCCGACGTGAGCGGGGAGGAAGTTGAGCAATATTTGATCGACAACAAGCTTGTTCAGCCGAGCGACGCCGCGACCGAGGTTCCTACCAATGCGCCCTGCGCAACCGAACAGCACGAGGGCGTAGTGAAGCTGAATTTGTAGAATTTGTAGGGGAAAATCTGTAGGGGAAGCTGTCAGCTTCCCCTGTAATCGAACCTGCAGGCGACCCATTGGTCGCATTCGTTTCATCGAAACACATCCGCGCGGGATCGGTTACTTTCGCGCAACGCAATGTGTGGCTAGATTGTCTTGCTTCTGAGCGATGAAACTTTTTGCCCGTCTCCGGTCCGGAAAAAAGAAAAGCGGGCATCCTCTTTTCCGCTACGGCTGGAAGATCACGTTGGCGGCAATTGTCGCGGGCAGCGGCGTGGTGATCTTTCTCTTTTATGGAGCGTGGGCGCAGACGTTCGACATGAAGAAGGTCGGCGAAATGCCGGAGCGGAACACCGTTTATGATGTCGATGGAAAAATCTACAGTCGTCTTGCCGGCGCGAACCGTCTGAAAGTCTCGCTCAGCGAAGTTTCACCGCTGTTCATTGAGGCAGTGCTGACGCGTGAAGACGCGCGCTTCTACGAACACAAAGGGATCGATTGGCGGGGAATTCTCCGGGCCCTCGCCCACGATGTTCTGAGCGGGTCCGCCAGAGAGGGCGCCAGCAGCATCACCCAGCAGCTGGCCCGCAATAGTCTTCCGTTGGGTGGCCGCACCCTCAGTCGAAAGTTGCTCGAAGCAATGGTCGCGTTCCGAATTGAGCATCAATTCACCAAGCAGCAGATTCTCGAACTTTATGTAAATCGAATCTATTTCGGCACCGGCTGTTACGGAGTTGAAACGGCCTCGCAACTTTATTTCGGCAAAAGTGCATCGAAGTTGAATCTCTCCGAGGCTGCGCTCCTCGCCGGATTGATCCGAAGTCCGAATCGGTTTTCGCCGCTAAGAAACCCCGAAGGTGCGGCGATGCAGCGCAACGCGGTGCTGGATCGCATGGTGGCGTTGAAAAGGATTTCGCCGGCGCAGGCCGAGGAGGCGAAAAGAACAAAAATTGCCGCACATCCAAAGCGTTTGCCTTTCATCCAAGAAAATTACGCGATGGACGCGGTGCAACGCGATTTGAACCAGTTGTTGACGCAGGACCAGATCGACAACGGCGGACTCTCGATTTACACAACGCTCGATCCGGCGGTGCAAAACGCCGCGCAGCAGGCGCTGGAGACGCAGCTCACGAAGATCGAGCATCAATCCAATTTTCATCATCCGCTGAAAGCGAATTATCATCCACCCGAGAACGGAGAAGGCGATTCGTCCATGCCGTATTTAGAAGGGGCGGTGGTGGTGATTGACAATGAAAGCGGCGGGATTCGCGCGCTGGTCGGTGGACGGGATTACGCGCAAAGCAAATTCAATCGCGCGCTCGCTCCGACTAATCGGCAGCTGGGCTCGGCCTTTAAGCCATTCGTTTACGCGATCGCGTTTACTCACGGACTCCTCCCCGGAGGTGCCATCAGCGATGGGCCGATTCAACCTGGCGAAATCGACGGCGCCGGGAATTGGTCGCCGGCAAATTCCGATGGCACCTACGGCGGCATCATGCCTTGCTCCTACGGCCTCATCCATTCGCGCAACACCATGAGTGTGCGAGTTGGTCAATTCGCCGGACTCGATTCAGTGCAAGAAGTCGCGACCACGCTCGGGCTTTCGCAAAACGTTCCGCACGGGCCGGCGATTTACATCGGTTCCTTCGAGACAAACCTGAAAGATCTTACTGCGGCTTACTCGGTTTTTCCAAACTCTGGGGTACGCAAACAGACTTACATCATTGAGCGGATCGACGACCAGTTGCACAAACCGATTTATCGCGCCGCGCATATCTCTGCGCCCGCGCTTGATCCGAGCGCGGCTTGGATGACGTCGCAGCTCATGGAGGAAGTCCTCACCCGCGGCACCGCTGCTGGCGCGAGATCATCGTTGGGCTTCAGATTACCTGCTGCTGGAAAGACTGGGACGACCAACGATTACAAAGATGCCTGGTTCCTCGGTTATACGAGTACGCTGACTTCCGGCGTGTGGGTGGGATTCGATCAACCGACAACGATTATTCCACACGGCTACGGCGCCGCGCTCGCCTTACCCGTGTGGACACAGGTAATGAACAAAGCGGCAGACCATTATCCGGCTAAACCGCTCGAACCAACCGTGCCAACCACTCACGCAACGGTCTGTTCCATTTCCAATCAACTCGCTACCACCGGTTGCATGGCGGCCGGAACAGCTTACGACATCGACCTGCCCAGCGACAAAGTCCCAACTGCCGCGTGTCAGGTGCATGGCGGCGAGCAATGGCCGTTTGCACAGCAGGTGCCGAATCTTCCGCAGAAAGCATTAACTTTCCCGGGTCGTTTCTTCAAATCATTCCGAAGACTTTTCGGCGGAAGATAGTGCTTGTCATCCTGAGCGACATAGACGGCGAAGGATCTCACATTCAGAGTGCAGAATACCCAGGCGCGGCGGCGTGATCAATCAGCTCGTGTGCGATCCTTCACTTCGTTCAGGAAACGCACGGTAGAGCGTGCATCGCGCCTGCAACAAGGCATAGGACTAAAGTCCTATAGACTGCCTGATTACTGTTCGTAGACTTTTCGCCTAATAAAACCCAAGTAACGAAGAGCCGAGTTGCGGCCTCAACGCGAGGCTGTATCCGAATGAAGGAAATTTACCATGTCAGTTGCGACGATTGAGGTCCGGTTCCCAGATAAATTCCTCAAACCCGACGATGTAGAGGAGCGCAGGGTTTTGACCACGCTCGAAGTCATTTATGAGGGCGGCTCGCTTCACGGCAAGACCGCCGATTTCCCCACGCGCGACCCCTCCCAGGTCGTGGTTGGCCTCCACCGGCGTAATTGGCATTTCCTTGAAACATATAAGCGCACGATCTGCATCGATATTCGCACCCGCCGAGTGATCTTTCGCTGCGCCGATGTGACTTTTAAACGCAACAAGAGCAGTTGGTGGGACCGGCTGTTCGCGGTGTTTCGCATGCGCAAACTGAAACCGATTGCAAATTTTTTGCTCACGGGCTGGCATCGCCCCGCAGTTTTACTGATTGGTGTCAGACAAGTCGCTACAACCGCATAGAAACGCTCGTTAAGCCCTTACCCCCGGAGCCATCCGAGACATTTCATTGCGGACGCACATCGCGGCGACGGAAAGCGTTTCGTTGTGCGCGCGGATGAAAAGCTACTGCGTTTCTGGAACTCGAATCGACGGTGCCATTCAGGAGAAATGTTGGGCAACAACAACAGCACCGCGGAGTGCAGGAACAGGAAGCAACGATCAGTCAACTAAAGTCCACTTCTACGAATCAGGAAGCGACCATCTCGCAGCTCAAATCAACTGAGGCCAAGCAGGAAACTGTGAAACAGCAGGCATCGCAAATCCAAAAGGTGAGCGCACAGCTCGAAGTGAGTAAATCTGCACCGCAAACGGTGCTCAACAGTCAGTAAAGCTCCCGAGTCCAACCAAGCAGCCGTATTTAACAATCAGCCGTCACGCTTTACCGCGTGGCGGCTTTTTGTTTCGCTCCGCGCTCACCATTCTTTGAAATCGCCCGCGTGCCCGTGCTGTTCGATCACATTGCTAGCATCATCATAAACGCGAATCGCAGCATCATGTGAACGGCTGTAAAACTTGGCGTAGCCGATTGCATCCCTGATTGCGTTTGGCCCGCGATACCACAGCGGACTGTATGGCAGCGCAGCGTTGCTGAACCAAGTTTATGGAAGCCTTTAGGACGCGCCGGGCTCGTTTCGTCAAGTTAACAACGTTTCGTCGTCGCTGCGCCAGTGTTTTCATGAGCGGAGCGAACTATTGGAGGCGGATGATCTTGCTCAAGGCGCACGATTTTTGTCAAAGCTGATTTCGCCCTGCAGCTGTATAAGTTGGACGGTAGAAGCTCACAGTCGCGGCGAATTGTCTTGCCAAGCCGACGAGATTCTTTCAAAACTCGCCAGACGGATCTGAATCACGCGGAGGACATTCTCCCCCCACTAGGTTTCTTCGCCAGTTCCGGACCCGCAATTCCAGAATCAACGCAGCGGGAGAAAGAAAGGAAGAACGATATATGAATCTCATCAAATTACGGACATTGGCTGCAGTTTGCTTTACCTGTATCGCCGTAGCCCTATTCTCCGCTTCGCTTCTAGCACTCACGTCCGAACAAAAGAAAGCTCTTAGGCGATGTATGGACGAATACATCGACAATTTAGTTTGGTGTCTCGACGGTCACCCTGACTGGGATTTTCGGAAGTGCGACGAACCTGCGCGGTATGGTCTGCAACTCTGCATAAAAGCAGCAGGTCTTCAAAAGGGGACTCGGACGCCAAAATTTTCGAGTCCGACGCCGCCACGCTCGAAAAGGTAGTGGAGCTTTGCCATAACAGTGCCTAAAGCGGACTCACCACTCTTTGAAACCGCCAGTGTAGTCGTGCGTCTCAAATAGCATTGCCAGGCAGATTTGGTGGCCTTCCATCTGCCGGCGCAAACCAGCGCAAAACTTGAACAATCTCTCGCAAATTACGGTGAGCCTTCGGCGTATTGAGAGGGTCAGTAAGGCTGTGTGATGTAGCTTTCCGGCCAAAGATTGTTTACAACATCTGCGCAACCTAATTCGCGCGAGATTAAGTGATCGACTTCGAATTCTGAGTGTCGGCTGTACGGAATACCGTATTCGGCGAAAACCTGTTTTTTCATCGAAAGTGTGACATGCCGTTTGTCTAGTCCCCATTTCGTGTGGCAAATTTGATCTTGGCTGAGGTTTTTGCGATAAACACCCGGCGTGATTTTCAAGTCGGGCAGAACGGGGTCGTCGGCAAACAGCAAATCGGCCAACGCAAATGCAGCGATGAAAAGAAGTACACGCGAAGCCTTGGGTAAAATCATTACGGAAATAATTACCGAAGAATGATCAGGCCATCAATCGGGTTATGATCCGCGCAAAGAAATGGAAGCGTTATCGCTTGACCGCCCAGACAGCTTCTGGTAGCAAGGTGCCATGCTTGGTGAGTACGAAAACCAATTCTCCCTCACCCGCGCAGCGCTCAGTACGGCTGGGCGCGCGAAAAGCAAATTCCTGTCAGTATCAGTTGATGCGCCGCCCAGAGGATAGGATATGGCCAAGAAGCATGCAGCTTCAAGAGAAAGGCCCAAGGAACATGGCCAGCCCGGAGCCTCTCCGGCTGAGCTGACCGTCAATCCCGCAACGAACGACCTGACCCTCAACCCAGGCGACACGCTGGACGAAGCAGTCTCCGTAACAGTCCCAAAAGGTCAGAAGTTCAAGAACGTTAATCTCGTTGCCTCGGCGACGATCGCTCTATTTGTCGATTCGATCAATCCTCCTGGAGGCTACGGCCCGATTACCGGCAAGCAGGATCAGACCCTGGTCTTTCGCGTTCGATTCCACGGGATTCCCTGCCGGGCGGAGCCACAGGTGTTCACGGGCACGCTGGACGTCATGGCCGACGGGAAAGTTGTTGCGAAAAAGGATGTCAAGGTCACTGTTCCAGCTTGCCCATCGGGGTTTGTCTACTCGGCAAAATTCATCTGCGGTGAGCAGCCGAATTGCGGTTGCGATTGTGCCCCAGTTCAGCCGGGTAGGTACGCCACCGAGATCAATATCCACAACTACGGGACTAAGGAGGTCGCGATTCAGAAGCGGCTCATTCCCGTCGTGCTGGCCGGCGCGCCTGCTGGGCGCGAACCCAAGGTCGTTGCGGCCCGCGCGGATGACAAGATCGTCCTTCCGCCCCAGACCGCCACGATGGACGACTGCTGTCGGATTGCCGAACTTCTTTTCGGCTGCGAGGCCGCGTCACCCATGCCGATCACGATCGGATTCCTGGAGATCAGCGCGAACGGTCCGATCGCCGTCACGGCTGTGTATACCGCTACCGGGTTAGATTCGTCAGGCGTGTCCATTGAAGTCGAGCAGATAGCGCCGAGACGCGCGTAAGGAGGACCGCGATGTCGCACATCACAGGGACCCTTCAGGTGTTAACCCCGCCCATGACGATCGGGCCGGGCACCACCACATTCAATCCTCCGGCGGCGCCCGGTGGCACGAAGCTGTTGATGCTTCACTTCACCAACCTGAACTTCAAGCCTGGAGATCAGCTTCAGGTGCAGCTCGGCTATAGGGTCGATACTTTCACGGCAGCGGATGGACCGGCGTTCTGGACCCGGCCGATTAACGTCTACGTCTTTCCGGGCGGCGTTCAGATCACCTACGTCAAGGGTGGGGGCGCCAAGGGCAGCGTCGACCTCGACATGTTTGGCAGAGGTGAACGTCATGATGCCGTGCCCTCGGCATTCCACCACGGGAACTCCAATTGCGACCCCTTCTATATTGATCCCGCTTACGTGGAGCCGGACTACGACCCGTTCTGGTTCTGTACGCCGCCGCCTCACTGGGACAACGCCGCCAAGGTCACGGATCCAGCCGACGTCCGCGCGAAGGTCATGCGCAGCGTCGGAATGATCGTCACGCAAGACACTCAGGCGGGAGTTCCCGGCCTCTCGACGTGTTCGGTCACCCTTATTGATTCGGACAAGGTCATTACAGCGGGCCATTGCCACACGCCGGAAGAGGCGCTCACCAGTGCGGTCACGTTTGACTACGTCACGGATAAAGACGGCAACCGGCCATCTCCTTATAGCCCGAGGTTCTACAAGGTGAAGGAAGTTCTGTTCCATCACCACGACGGCGTCGGCGACTTCAGCATCCTTCGGCTCGCGGAGCCGGTTGTCGGCGTGCCGATTATTCAGCTTCGTCACGACCTGCCGGGTATCGGGGAACAGGTGTTTGGAATCCATCATCCTAACGGCGCCGTCAAAAAGCTCTCTCCGCCCGTGGGGGAGGGATTCTCAACCGTAAAGAGCAGCGGGCCCGGTGGGATAACGGTGCCATCCGGCTTCCACGTATCGGGCGGCAGCTCCGGCTCGGGGCTGTTTGACATGGCGGGCCGAATTTGCGGTGTTCTTTCGGATGGCGACCCCTGCTGCGTTTTCAGCTGCTCCGATCTTTTCTACTTCCCGTCAAAGACTATTCTGGCAGCGATCGTGCCCGCACCACCGCCGCCTACGACGCGCGACGTGATGGTCGTGTTCGACCGATCGGGCAGTATGTCGGAAGATGACGGGACCGGCCGCACGAAGATCGAGGCGGCGCGTGACGCAGCTTCGCTCTTCTACCAGCTCATCAAGACGGGAAGCAATCGGGCCGGACTGGTTTCATTCAGCACAACTCCAGTGGTCGATCAGAGCCGCGCGAACGTGACGAGCGGATTGAAGAATACGCTTATCGGCTCACCGCCGTTCATCACAGGTAAGGTGGGCAACCTGAATCCCGGCGGGCGGACTTCCATCGGCGGCGGTCTGGATTCCGCTAAGAATGAGCTGCATCCCGCGGGCGCGAATCCTAGGGCGATTCTGTTAATGACCGACGGGCTTCAGAATGAGGGGCTTGCGCCTGCCGACGTCGATCTGTCCGGGCTCACCATCCATGCGATCGGATTCGGAACCGAATCCAGCCTGGACGGCAACATGCTGAACACACTGGCGACCGCCCATGGCGGCCGGTACTTGCGCGCGGGCGGCGGGCTGACGCTGGAGAAGTTCTTCTCCGACGCGTTCGGCAATATCTTCGAGAACGGGATCATCCACGACCCGGAAGTCGATCTCCCCGCCAATCAGTCGGGCGCCAAGACGCCGTTCCGGATCTGCGGCGAGGATGCGATCACACTCGTCGCCGGCTGGAGCCGCACAGACGCTTCGCTGCTGCTGGAGGTAACCAGCCCCGGCGGGGCGGTCATCACGAGCGCCACGCCAGGCGTGCAGTCGTCGTCCGGACGAACGTGGACCTTCCTGCGGTTCAAGCTGCCGATCGCCGGCGAACGGGATGGGCTCTGGCACGTGCGCGTCGTGCGCCCCGGCGGAGGTGGCGAGTTCCCGCCTCCCAAGCCGGCGATGCGCTACTTTATTAACATCATCGCCACCGGGGGACCGGTGATGTCCCGCATGCCCGATTCAAAGCGGTATTACACTGGCGACACGATCAACCCGCGGGTGCTGGTTCGCTACAGCAACGGCGGCTGGCCAGAGGAGATGAACATTTCTCTAACGGTGACCCGGCCGGATACGAGCGTGGGCAACGCGCTGAGCGCCGCCGGCCTCAAGCCGCCCGGAATCGTGGACGGAGACAGCATCCCCGCCCGGTACGCAACCCTGAAGTCGATCGAAACTACGACTGGCAATCCGGTCGCGAAGTACGTCGAAACGACAATGGCGCTCTCCGATGAGCCCGGCCTCAACGGGTCGTTCGAATCCGGCGGGCTCTTCGGCCGGCCGTTGCCTGATCTGCTGAATGTGGAAGGCAACTACACATTCCAGGCAAAGGCGCAGTACACGCGGGACTGCATCGGCGCGCGGGAGATCATCTGGTCGATCCACGTGGACGTCGGTATCGATCCGGGCAGGACGACTGTCAGCACAACGCCCTTGGGTGAGGGACCGGATGGGGGCCCGTGCGTGCGGATGACCTTCACGCCCGGGGACAAATACGGCAACATGCTCGGCCCCGGGCGGCTCGATGGGTTCACCGTTGTGGCGCAGCCCGGCAGCACGCCGTCAGGTCCCGTTCACGACCTTGGCAATGGCAGCTACCAAGTCGATGTTTGCTCCGAACCGGATTCACTGGAGCCTCCCTCCATCGGCGTTTCGCAGCCGGGGCGTGATACAGTGGTTCTTACGGCGCCGGAGTTCCGGCGGTTCGTGTACAGCGTGAAGTTCGTCTGCGGCGAGCAGAAAGACGATTGCTGCAGCTGCGCTCCGGTGGTGCCGGGCCGATACTCGACCGAGATCAACATCCTGAACCCGCACGGCAAGGTGTCGGCGGTCGGCAAGAGGGTTATTCCGCTGGTAATGGCTGGTGCGGCGACGGGTAGGGAGCCGAAAGTCGCGCTGCCCGCCTTTAGGGAGATCATCCGGTTGCCGGCCCACTCGGCGACAATGGACGACTGCTGCCGGATTCTGGAGATGGCGCTCGGCGCGCCACCTGCCGGCCCGGTCCCGCTCACCATCGGAATACTGGAGATTATCGCGACGGCCGAGATCGCCGTGACCGCGATCTACACGGCGTCTTTCGGAGAGAACGGCCTGCCATCGATGAAAGTGGAGCAGATCAGGTCGAATGTTCTGACCACTTAGCTGTCTCTGTGCGGCTTGAACGGCCCGTGAAATGAAAAAGAAAAAAGCGGTTCTCCGCGTTCCAACAACGCGAACGTTCGCTCGCTCAATCGACACTTCGCCCGGCAGAATCCCGCGCTTGAAGTGGTACTGGGAAATCATCGCTGACAAATCTCAGCAAAGCCGGTTGGAGTTGGGGCTGTCTCTCAGCCGTGGATTCTCGCGGACGAACGATGTTCATTGCCGACGCACATCGCGACGACGGAAAGCGTTTCATTGGTCGTGCGGATGAAAAGCTGACTGCGTTTATGGAACTGGACTCGGCGGTCCGGCGAATTGTCTTGACTAGCTAACGAGATTTCTTCCAAACTCGACACCACTAAACGGATCTGAATCAGGCGGAGGATCATTTCCCCGCTGGTTCTTCGTCTCTTCCGGACCCGCAATCCTACAATTAATGCAGCGGGGAAAGCGAACGGAAGAAGGGTTATCTACCTATGAAAATCCACGCGTTGAAGATTACAATGATTGGCACTGTTTATGTGGCGACCGTGGGCACGGTTCGCGCAACAGCCTTCCCAATCGGAATCAGCAATGGCAACTCGTAATATTTATCTCAAGATCGAAACGATTCCGGGATACTCGCCGGTGGAACCCGACGATCATACGTCGCCGCCGATCCAATACCGGCGGGACTGCATGCGCAATATGGGACACGAGGAGGGTACGATCCCTGACGATGAAGTGGCTTCACGGCGGTTGACAGCGCTGATCTACCGCGAGTACCTCGACTCGCAGTACTTGGTTCCGAAGCCGGACAAGCTCATCGCCGCAGACGTGAACGAGCCTGCCTTCACACGGCGCGTCCCAGGAACTGTAATCTACGCGTGCCGCGGCGATTGGCTCCACATCCATGTCAAGAACGGAGACGTTGCGCCGCACAGCTTCCACTTGCACGGCGTTCGCTACGGGATCGATTCGGATGGCTCATGGCCGTTCGGCACGCAGAGCGACGACGGGCGCCGCTCGGATGAGATCTGTCCAGGCCAGATGTGGACGTATACGTTCCATGTCACCAACGAGACACTAGGGGCGTGGCCGTTTCACGATCACTACCGTAATATCGGCAGCTATGTAAATCGCGGCCTCTTCGGTGGCCTCGTTGTCTTGCCGAAAGGGGAGTACGAGCGATTGCCTCGGTTTCCGTATCCGTCCGGATTCGAGAAGCGCGTGCGGGAGGTGCTTAAGAAGCTGGAGAGCAAACCGGGTCGATCCCATAAGGTGCAGCGTGGCGCGGCAGTGAATCCGATGGCGATGCCCATGCCTGGCCATGTGGGAATGGGTGGGCAATCACCGATGCACGGTCAGGGTATAAAGATCAGCGAGACGCCACCGGAGCTTTTCCCTTACCTGGTTACGCTGGACGAGCTGGCGCACGCTCCCCAACCGATCCCGTCCCGCGAGCACCTTCTTCACGTGCCACTTTTCTTCCACCAGATGAGCGGGGCTCGCGGAACCCCGATTTTCCAGAGCGCCCCTCTCAATCCCGGCGTTTCCTATACATCACCGCAGTTCACGCTCGCCGCAACCTACAATTACATCTGCGGCATCCATGGAGCGTCGATGGCTGGCATTGTCGATGTCGTCCTAGGAGGACCTTCAACGGCCGCGGTCACCATTGTGGACAATCAATTTATCGGCGACGCGGGGACCAACACGGTCAAAGTTGGCGTCGGCGGCGCGGTCACCTGGACTAACAACGGCCTCAGCCAACACAGCGTTGTGGAGCGCGGCGGCGACAACCTTCCCTCTTTTTGCTTCAACGGCCGCTCCTTCGTAGGCAACACCCCAACGATCATAGCTCACGCCGGGCAGCGCATCCGCTGGTACGTATTTAACCTTGATCTAGGGATGGCGTGGCACGATTTCCATCCGCACGCGCAGCGCTGGCAGTTCGCGGATCAAATGATCGACGTCCGCAGCATCGGCCCAGCCGAGTCGTTCATTGTTGAGACTGAAGCGCCGCACGCGCTCCTGCTAGCTCCTCCGTTTGAGCATTGCCACAAGCCCCATAAGGGCGCAAAGGCTTTCCACCTGCGTGGCGATTTCCTCGTCCACTGCCACGTCGAGATGCACATGATGCAGGGGCTCGTCGCGCTGCTCCGCTCGCATCAGACCGTTTACTTGACGCACAAGGAGGCGCAGACGCTCGGAGCCGACGTTGGACTCGCGCTCGATCCGGGCGACAACGCCTGCCCGAAGGTCCAGCTCGATCGCTGTGCGAACACGGTGGGGGGACGCTGGGAAGAGCTTCCGGGCTTGCCCGAGGTTACGTTCATGCACGCCGTGTTGCTACCGGAATCGTCCCGTGTGCTCTACTGGGGCTATGGTCAGCGCGCCGACCAATCTCGCCTCTGGGATCAGGCGACGGGTCTCTATACCCAGCCCTCCAACCAGCCGATCGCAGTCGCCCCCGATGAGAACATTTGGTCTGGGGCCCATGCTTTCCTGAACGATGCAGCAGGGATCGTGCTCGTCCATGGTGGCTTCATGATCGGAGGCGGGGTTAGCGCCGACACTGAGCGCCGAGCCTTCTTGTTCAACCCGACGATCAACACATTCACTCACGCATCCGAACTACATACGGGACGTTTCTACCCGACGACTATCACGCTCGCCGACGGCAGCGCACTCACTCTCTTCGGAGAGGATCATGCCAACGCAGCTGGCACAGGTGTCCAATCGCTCGAAGTCTTCACCCCAGGTGGGGCCGGAGCATGGAGCCCGCCGAAGACAGTACCATTCAACTACTTTTACTACCCCTGGACGTTTCTTCTCCCGAGCGGCGACCTCTTTATCGCCGGGCCGCAGAAACCTGCGCGTCGCTTCGACCCGATGGCGACGCCGATCGTCGATGATCCGGCGCGGCAGTATAATCAACTGACGCCACAGCAGCGCGGCGTAAACATGGATGGAACAGCGGTACTCTTGCCGCTTCGTCCGCCAAATTATGAGCCACGCGTAATGATCGCGGGCGGAACAAGCGACGGGGCAACTTGGTCGCCGACGGAGGTGAACCCACTGCAGAGCGCCGAATGGATCAACCTCTCAGTCGCGGCACCAGCGTGGCGGGCGCTGCCAGACATGAATGTCGCTCGCCGGCATCTGAACTCCGTGTTGCTCCCGGACGGTCGTGTTCTAATCCTCGGCGGTTGGGAGATGCCCCCAGACGGCGGTCCGGTCGAAATCTTCGACCCGGAGGATCCGGCGTCCGGCTTTCAGCTCGGGCCCAACATGAAGTACCCGCGCGGTTATCACTCGGCGGCGATTCTACTTTCAGACGGCAGCGTTATCATGGGCGGCCAGGGCGGCGGGCTGGACGGCAGCACGGTGCCCAACGAGCGCTATCTGCCCTCATATTTCTTCAAACCACGTCCCACGATTACCGGCTCGCCAGCGACGGTTGCTCACGGGGCCACCTTCTCAGTGCAAACAGCTACGCCCGCTGCGATCGCGGAAGTTGTTCTCATTAGCCCGGGCGCGGTAACTCATGGCTTCAATCAGAATCAACGCTACGTCGGCTGTGCAATCACAGGCACAACAGGGACGAATGTCGAGGCCGCCGCGCCGCCGGATGGCAACACCGCTCCGCCTGGTTACTATCTCCTTTTCCTCGTCGACCACGATCGCTCTCCCTCAATAGGAGTCTGGATCCGAGTCGCTCCATAAAGGTTGGTATTGTATCATTCAATTCGGGGCATTCGGTTCCCTCGTAAGGAGCAGCCCGGCAAGGCCGCTTTTTTCATCGATAGAACTAGCGAGGGGTATAGGGGGTATCGAAAATCCTATTATAGGCCTACATCAGGTTTTAGCTAAAAAGCTAGGTTAGACATGATCGAGGACTTAACGGGTTTACGGTTTGGTAAGCTAAAGGTACTAGGTACCTGGCGCTTTTCACCCGATGGAACTAGCGAGGGGTATAGGGGGTATCCAAAATCCTATTATAGGCCTACATCAGGTTTTAGCTAAAAACTAGGTTAGACATGATTAAGGCCTTAACAGGTTTAAGCTTTGGTAAGCTAAAGGTGCCGCTGGTAGGGCCAGTGGGGAGCCAGTGGAGGTGTTGCGCTTATGACCACGATTGAGGTCTTTCAGGCTGCGGCATTGCCGCAGGTCCAAGGTTTCAGCGATGAGCGCATCCGGCTTCTTGCAGCCATCTGCCGGGAAATGCAATTTCTAGTCGCCACTAACTCGTTCTTTTTGCCGACTCGGAAGCTGGGCGAGATCCTTGGTGTGCATTGGACGCAAGCTGGGCGCTGGCTGCGAGCGCTGGAGGTTTTAAAGGTCATCCACCTCGCCCCTGGCGAAGTGCGGAAACGTGGCGGCAATCGCAGCCCGCGTTACCATTACGGCCCTTGTACGCGGAAAGCCGATGTACTCATCGTTACACCGCTAGCACCATCTGAGCCCGCCGTCCTCCTGAACGGCGATGAACCCAACAGAATGAAGGTGCAGCTAACAGCTGACCCGGATGAATCAAAGCTGCTCACTCCTGCAGGAGTGGATGTGTACAGATAACGTCGCAAAAGATTCAGACGACCGCCATAGACCAAAGCCGCTACACCGCGCTCACCTCCGTCGTCGGGTACGATCAATTCCCCCTAAATCACTGAAAGATTGCTATTGCCGTAAATAGTACATCATATTGACACCAACAGGATAACAATGGCGCGATTATTCAAAAGTCATTTGCAGGGCGATTTCGGTTCCGACCACAAGAACTTCGAGGCTGTCGTTCTTGAAGGCCGGGATCTTTGGCATTGGTGGCGCGACAATTTCGCACCCGGAAATCCGTGGAAGCGTGGGCAGCGGATTATTGAAAACCGCGCAGCTTTCCCCGGCTCCCTCATTCAAAGTGATTTCGGGGACGGAGAGCACGGAAACTTCGAGGTCGTCGTTCCGCTGTTCGGCGACGCGGGACTGGTTGAGCTCTGGCACATGTGGCACGACAACTCCGATGTCGACAAGCCGTGGTCCTTCGGTCAGCGCATCACGGAGCCCGGCCGGCGGGTCGTTGGTCCGGCATCGATCATCCAAAGCAACTTCGGATCGGGAGACCACGGCAATTTCGAGGTCGTGGTCCCCGTGGTGGATAACCGGGGACGCGTCGAGTTGCAGCACTACTGGCACGATAACTCGGATGTGAATAACCCGTGGTCAATCGGACAGCGAGTCAGCGACCCTATGCATGAAATCATCGGCGGCGGCTGTATCATTCAGAGCGACTTCGGTAGTGACGATCATGGTAATTTCGAGGTCGCCGCGTGGGTGAGGCTGCCGGACCGCCGCTCCGTGCTTCAGCACTACTGGCACGACAATTCCGATGTCAATCTGCCCTGGCGAAATGGACAAATCATCGTCGAGGGCGCCAAAGGCAACGGTGTGATCATCCAGAGCAGTTTTGGTTCTTCACACGGTAATTTCGAAGTAGTGGTTCCTGTCGAGCAGCCAGGCGCCACAACAGCGACGTGAACCTGCCCTGGCGTTTCGGACAGGTGATCAGCGAGGTCGCTTCGGCGGAGGCCTCCGCGTCCATCTTCGAAAGCGACTACCGCTCCGGCGACCATGGTAATTTCGAGGTGCTTTTGGAGGAATGCCGTCAATCGCTGGTAGATTACTGGCATCCTAATGAAGACGTGAACCTGCCTTGGATTCGGCACGCTGTATTGATTGGCGAGCCACCGAACAGGGAAATTCGCGATACGGTTCGCATCTGCCAGCTCACTGGGGAGTCCGACCGAACTGGCTGGAACGGCGCTGGGCAACCGCCGTTTGCGTTCAATAAAACCGAGTCTCGTTATGGAGTGCGTGGGACGGATCTCGGCGTTTCATTCGAGCACAAAAATCGAATTTACTTTCTTTTCGGCGATACGTGGCGGGTCGGAGAGACATCGAGTTCCCACTTCGATTGGGATGCGATCGCGCTGTGCACGGACACTAACGTCGAAGGTGGGCTGTCGCTCACGTTCTATAAGCAGCCGCCAATCGTCCAGGGCATTTCTCAGGGAGGCTTTGAGGTGCCGCTGGATGGCTTCAGTCATGAGGGTCGAATGTTCTGTTTCTTCTCGACCGACCACAGGCATGTCGGGGACGCCGACCTGATGGGTCGCTCGGTGCTCGCGGTTTCAGAGAACGATGGGTATGAGTTTGTGCCCCTGGTCAGCTTTTCGAGGAATAAGTTCATCAATGTTTCGGTCGACCGTGCCTTTCTTGACCCTGTGCAGTCACGGACTATCCGCTGGGCAGAAGGGACCGAGGTCCTTTGGGTATGGGGCAGCGGAAGGTACCGTGCAAGTCCCGCGTATCTTGCCGTGGTCGATCTCGAGGGTCTGCTTGGAGCGATACGGCTGCGCCGCGACGGCCCAGTTGAGTTGCCAGAGATCAACGGCGAGGGCGGCCCCGTTCGATTCTTTGCAGGGACGGAGGCTAACATTTTTTGGAGTCCAAATGAAGCGGATTCCGTTCCCTTATTCTGCGCCGGTGACATTGGCGAACTTTCTGGGCGGCGCAACGCGATTTTTAACCGGTATTTCCTCACCTACAACGCCGGGAACCCTCGAGGCATCACGCTGCGTCACGCGCCACAGCCATGGGGCCTCTGGTCGGACGCGTTCACGATTTTCGATCCTTGGTGGGCATCGGGACCCAATCAGCCCATTGGAATTGGCTACGGAACGTTCATGCACATTCCTTGGAACGTGGCGCATGTTGATAACGTGCAGGATGACGCTTTCCTGACTGGCCGTCGCGATAACGAATGGGCGGGGGAATACGGCCCATACCAGATCACCCGGTTTTCAACGGGGAAAGCCAACCAAGTGTGTAATTTATATTATACTATGTCCACATGGAACCCGTATCAATCAATGCTCATGCGGACTCGCATTCGCGCGGGAGACCTCTTTGAATAAGCGTTGGATAGGATCGTACAGGTCGCATCGCCGGAAGAGATAACTACGTCAGTTTTTAAGAAATGCTACTAAGGAGCTTCGAAAGGAGTAGAGCGCAAAGCCGGGTGGAGGTGGGACTGCATCTCAGCAGTCGATTCCAACGGACAAACGATCTTTGTTGCTGATGCGCATCGCGGTGAGGGAAAGCGGTTCGTTGTGCGAGGCGAAGAAAAGTTGACCGCGTTTGTGGAAATCGAAGCGGCGATTCGCGGTTGCGGCGAATTGTCTTGACAAGTCGCACACATTTCTCGAAACTCAACCTCGCTAAACGGATTCGAAACCGGCGGAGGCCTTTCGCCCCGCTAGGTTCTTCGCCTCTTCCGGACCCGCAATCCCAAAAAGTAAGTTCAGCGGGGAACGGAAAACAAATGAAAGAACCATTGATTCAATTCAAAAAGATAATCCTGCCGTTTGTGAGCGCGCTTTTTTTTGTAATCGGCATTTTCCTGGCTGTATTCGCAATCTGGCCAACCAGCTTACGAACCCTGCACGCTCAAACATCTGACGCTCCGCTGCTTCCCGTTCCTCCAGTTAAGAACGATTGCAACGTTGTATCGCCTGGAGCAATTTTCACAGGCACGCAGGATTTTAACCCAAACGCCCCGGACTGGACCGGTTGGGCATACCCTTACAACCTGATCTACAAAGAATGGATGCGCATCGGTGGACCCGACAGCCCAATCGGTTGCCCTATTGGTCAGGCACACACTGATTCTGACGGCATCTACGTACAGTTCCAACATGGCCAGATTGCCGTTTCTCCCAATGTGTGGGAGCAGGGTGTCGTAGCAGCTTATCAGGATTACCTCACGGGCGAGGGAATAATAGTCGACTGGACTGTCTCCTGGGACGATCCCTCCCAGTATAACTACACGAAATTCCTTGTACGTTGGGATTATTCATCTCAGGGCACGGCCTACCAAGGGACGAACTACCAGCACTTCGACGACGTGGATCCCAAGCCATGCGAGCGTGGGGATGGCGATCAGTGCGATGTGTTGGCCGATATGACCGAGGTCCAGGTATTCCTCCTGCACTATTTCCATGACACACATCTGCGAACAAAGGGTACTTTTCGTCTTCCAGATAATGGATTCAAAGACAGTAATGGCAACCGTGTAGGCGCCGATCACGGGTACGGACATTACAGGATCGAGATCAGAGGGTGTGATGAAGGGGCGATAGGAGAATCTACGTGTAGACAGGATTGGATGCACTCCGTTGAGGTAAACTTTCAGCCAAGGACCGACCACAGGGCGGATTTTCCAATTGACTTGACCATAGTTCCGAGCGCGGATGATGCGGCTTCGTCTAAAGCGACCTTCTTCCAGCGGGCCGCTGCAATCACACTGCACAACGCATGCCTTCCCTTGCTGCCCTACAGTGCTTACCGACACGAAGAGGATTACACGTCAATAATACTGGCAAAGCTCGATTACGCTAACTATTACCAAGAGGACCATTGTCCGGGCCGGAATCTGGGAGGACCTGGCAATCGCCAGGAAGCCTTCGCATCGCTGAGGAACCAATCGATAGACTCCAAGGTGGGCACGACAATCGACAGTTGCCCGGGATGCCGCACCGGTGAGTACGATGTGGCTCTGAGCGGATATATGCCGGTCATCAACCGCTTCGGAACCATTCTGCCAGGCGATGTGTATAACCACATCGTCAACGACCTCCTGGACGAACGAGGCCCGCTCGACCTGAGCGATCACTCCATTTACGCCATCGGGGTGCCCGAATCCGAAAATCACATCAACATGATCGAGAGTTCGCGTTATTTGACCAACGATTTGCTGTACGCGCAAACGGGCGAGCCGCAATACGATAATTCGAGTAATGCAACGGTTGGCCCTCCGCCGGCATTTTCTCCCGTGCCGTCCATGCGCGATTACTGGCTCAACCGCCTGCACAACTTTTTGCAAACGGATTTTATAGAGTACAACGCACGGCCGTATCAAGGTTATTCGATGCGAGCGATCCAGAACCTCTACAGCTATGCAATGGACCCGCAAGTGAAGGCCGCCGCCGGGATGGTGCTGGACTATGTTTCGGCAAAGGTTGCCGCCTCAAGCAGCAACAGTCGTCGCGCCTTACCATACCGTCGCAAAGCTGAATACAATGATCCCTGGCTTATCGGTTTTCACGCTGATGCTCAGTCCGCCCGGATGATGGCGCTGGCGGGCGATCTCAGTATCCTGGAGCAAACGTCACAAAATGTTGATCCCAACTGTAATACGTGCCAAAAGGGCTTTTTTGCGCCATGGTATGGGCGGCCCGATATGGAGATGGCCATTGTGAGCAGCTACCGGGTCCCCGATATTATCCTCGACTCCATGATTAATCCAAAACATCGCATCTTCTACCAGGGCATTCATCACTATGCCGACGAGCAGTATGCGGCGTCTCCGAGCTTCCTGATCAGTGCGGGCGGGCATCATGCGACATATGCATACACGTTCGCTGGAAAAGGCTCAAGCGACGACCTTGGGATGGCCCTGCCGACTACGGTGATGCCCACAGGATTCTTCATCTCCCGCGATGACCTTATCCGGTTCAATGGCTCAAGCGACGATACAACCCGTTCGAACATGGGCGTTGCCCCGAATTTCGCGTGCGGCATCAACCCCCCTGTATTGCCCGATGCGTTCAACAAAGATCTGGGGCTGTACGATTCCAACGGAGTTCCCTGCGTAGATCAATCTACCCCGTGGACGTTCATTAATTTCACTTCGGCCTGCAGGCTAAATACACCTCGCCTGAATGACGATACACACTCACCGAATGGCTTTTACGCTGCGCTCTACCAGCGTACTGATCCAGCTCCGGGGATAGAATCAATCATCCAACCGGGGTCAATCAAGACAGGGTTTGTCGAAGTCTTCGATACACAAGTCAACCCCAATGTCAGCTTTGGCGAATTCGTGCAGCATGTCCTCGCGGCCAATGATAAGCGCGAGTACCATGCGTTTGCAAAGAGCAACACGTACGTAACGATAACCGGGCAAGAGATTGGGTTCGAGCTCGCGCCCGACAGCCGAATTCTTGACATCAAAAACGGCCCGGCGCCGGTACAAAGCACCAGTGATTTTGCAACAGGTACGATCATTCAAAGCTCGGGTACATCCGGCCTGGTCACGATCACCAACCCTTACACGGGCGAGAAACTAACCTTGGACGACTCGAATCCCTCCAACCCTGTACGGTCCACGAGCACTATTCCCGCTTACGCCCGCGATACCTGCCTAGTTGGCTTTGTATGGCGCATGGCCGACCCGACCGACCATGTTTGTGTAACGACCGCGCAATACGATAGCACACAGCTCGAAAACAAGGTTGCGCAGGCGCACACCGTGCCGGGTACGGTTGATACGTGCAAACAAGGCTACCGGTGGCGTCTTGCCGATGCGACCGACCACGTTTGTGTGCTGCCGAGTTCATATATCCAGGCGCAATGGGACAACAAACTGCGGTTGAGCCGCTTGGCTGCTCCATTGCCGTAGCGGACGGCATGATGGTGTCGGTTAGCGGCTTTTTGTTTCGCCCCGCTCACCACTCTTTGAAATCGCCCGCGTGTTCATGCGTCTCGATCACGTTGCCCGCTTCATCGACTACGATTTTGCGCTTCATGTACACGTACACTTTTCCATATGCTGGCCATCGTCCCTCCAGGGCGCGCAAGGTATCGTGTTTAATGTCTTCCCAGCATCCAAGTTTGCTACTCCATGACCCATTTTCGTTTAATCTGGCAGCGTGTGAAAATGTCCGATCAGGATAACCGTAGATCGCGAGTTTTTGATACCCGGCTTCATAGGTTGCATCAGCGCAGATTTCGAATCCAATCAACTCGTAAGCCTTAACAAAACTATCTACGTCAAGGTCAAGTGGTGCCTCAGCAGGCCAATAATGCCAAGGCTCTACCGGCGGCTGCATCCATCTACTTGCATCTCCTGCAGCCCAAGCAGCGCAATTGTTACGATCATTTTCCTCGCTGGTTTTTTCGTATATCGACCGATGAAGGTTCGGAAAGATGTTTTCCCTATCGGGCGAAATCCATTGGGGCATACCTTTTGGTTCTGCTACTCCACCACCGTGTCCATGCTGTGACCGCTTCTTCGATGGTGGCTTTCCCTTGCGCAGGATTGTCTCTGGCAATCGCTCGCAAGGCCCAGAACCAGTGACTCGGAGCGGTTTGTATTTCCCTAATAAGCATTGGCAGGGCCCGTTCTCCCATACCGATAATTTCTTGGTACGCCGGATGAAGAATCTTTTGTTGAACTATCGAGAAGTGGCCCGTCTCGCGCTTCCACCTGTCCGCAAGAAGCTCAAAAGTGATAGCGTCGCTAATGCTGGTGTCCGGCGCCCAATTGAATCGGTAAACCGTCTCAAATCGAAAATCTCGCGGTGGCAACTTAGCAAAATGCCACACTATCTTGTTAAACGTCGTTGCTTCGGAGGCGGGAACATGCCAATAAGTTCGAGGGTACGTTCGCTTGCCTCTAATGATTTGGGCGCCCGCTAGTGTTGGTTTGTCTGAATAATCAACGACACGTGGTACCTGCTGAATATTCAAAGTGGCATTCATTTGTCCTATTCTTCCGTTCCTTCAATCTTCTCACCCATAGCCTTGAGATAATTGCTCAGTACGTCATAAACCGAACGAGCGCCAGCTCGTGTTAAAACGATATCAACTTCTAATTCACGAAACCACCCCTCTTTCACTTCCCTCTTCTCGACCTCTTCGCGGGTCACAGCGCCTTTCTCGTCGAGTGCAAAATACACCGATGTCGGAATCGGGGCACGTTCACTATAGAATGTGAGATGTACGTTTCCCCAAGCATTTATGCTGCACCAGACACCGTCTGAATGGACAACACGAAACAACGCGCTCTTCTGTTGATGAACTCTGACCGATGTTACAACTTTCTCGTTGCTCGCGGGGTTTGGAACTTTTTCTTGGCTCATCATTATACCTTTCTGTTTGCCAGCGGGGTTAGCGTGACGCTTAGTGGGCACATTGCCGATCAGCTCTGCAAAGGTCAAGTGTGGACAGGTGTCCGACAGAATCAACGCCAAAGGCGTCCACTTAGAAGAAATTTAGCAGGAGGCCGCTAGAATCGCCGGAACCCCCCTCAACCGCTGCGCGCCCTGACATTCCCGGCTCGCCGGACGCGATCCTGCGGGCGCACAGGCGCGGATTTGGCCCCCTCAGAACGATTATCAGACGCCGACAGCCCGTTTTGACCGGCTTTTCACTGGTAAACTGGCAAAACTGAGAATCGAACGACAAACATGGACGATGTCTGAATTTACGTTCTGACTTTGGGATTAAAGGCGCCGAAAAAGGCTCTCTTTCATAGGTAAAAGAGCGGGTGAAGGGAATCGAACCCTCGTGTGCAGCTTGGGAAGCTGCCGTTCTGCCATTGAACTACACCCGCGACGCGATTTTGATTTTAGATTTTCGATAGGCGATTGCAACCGAAACAAGTCGTAAGTGCAAAATCGCCGCTCGGCATATTCGATTTTGATGGTTGACATGAATTGCGCGAATTAAGCACGAATGATTGAAGCAGCGTTTGTGGAGAATTCAACAATCTGCGCAGAAGCAGTTGAAAACTGCGCTGCGCAAACTGGTTACTTCCATTTCCTCATCTGCTCGGGAAACGGGCATTGTGCGCAATCGGAGTTATCCTGCATGCAGAAGTCGTCGTAAATCTGGAGCAACCCTTGCTGGTGCGCGACGGTTCGCAGAAATTGCTTCCGGTGCGAATCACTTCCAAAAAGACGCGTCGCGGCGGTTTCCAGTCTGCGATTGGATAATTGCGCGGGCAGCTTCGCGTATTCTGTCCAGACATCAATCCGCCATGTGACGGATTCGCCGTGGCGAACATCTTCAGAGAGCCAGAACGGAAAGAGCACGTTCGCCAGAATTTCCGCAATACGCGATTCACCGATGAGCGCCATCGGGTTGGGCGACGCAGCGGCGGTGAGTGTGTAATGAAAATTCCAAAGCGGATGATCCAATTTGCAGAAAAATTCTCTGGCTGTAGAGGCAGGCGTGTCGCCTGTAACAGCTTTGCTTAACACTTGCCGAAACCCTAGCCACTCGCGCGCCAAAGTCGCCAGCGCGGCTAAACGGCGCTGCGGATGATTTACCGGGCGAGTGTTGCTGATTCGCCAGATCTTGGCGGGCAAAATCAAACGTTGCAGCACATCGCGATGCGGCCACCAGCGGTCCCATAATTGCCGCACGTAGTCGCGCGTCGATTGGTTGTAAACATCCAGGTCGGCCGTTTGCAGGAAGCCAGCCACGCCGAATAGCAGCGATTCAATATCCTGCGGGGTTTCACGCAAAAATTTCAACGGCAAACGCTGGGCAATTAGAGTGAACGGCAATTTGTTCTCCTTGTAACCAAGCGCGGCCGCGATTTCTTGAAACAACGCTTCATCGCGTGTGTGACTCTCAATCTTGTTGCGAATCCGTTTCGCTTTTTGCTGTAATCGGAATTGCGCAGCGGCGTCCAGCACGCTGCAGACACGTTCTTCCGGCAAACCTCTTAGCGGCGCCTGACAGCGTCCCGGTCGCGCGAGCGGCAGGTTCGCACCAAATGCGTCCGGTAACATTTTGGGATCAATCCAAACCTGAGGCACGTTCCGGTTCGATTTTGTGCGGGCGAAAAACTCCCGGTCGCTTTTCTCGACGAATACATGGAGCACAGTTTCTTCAAATGCCGGATTCGTCGCGTGCCCGTGCGCTTCCCAGTTGCGATCGACCAGATCGATCTCGATACAACCGCGAATTGGTTTACCCCCATTGGTCGCAATTGCAGTATCGCTAAAATCGGGTCCGGCTTCACGATTCCAAACACCAAACTGGATAATCTCAATCTTGTCGCCGGCGGTGCTGACAAAGTGTTTCCCAAAATCCCCAGCAAACCAGCGCGCTTGCAGCTCCAGTTCCGATGGAATCCGCGGCGAGACGAACAGGGCCCGCTCGCGAACACGACCGATATCGCGTAATTGTGCGTAACGATCTGCAAGCAGCGCCCGCATGCTTCTAGTTGTATTGCACCGCTCGAGGGAGAGCGATTACTAAAATCGCCTCGGCGGCTAGCCGCCTTCGCCAAGGCTACGGCGAGCGGAGAGAAACCGCCGCTGGTTGTTCTTGCAACGCTGGTTCGGTCAGCCGCTCGCCCAAATACTGCACGATCTGCTCGACCAAAGCCGTATGCGGTCGTGGGAAAATAAACAAATACTTCGGCCCTTTTCCGGCAGCAGGGAAAATGACCAGGTTCTCGCAGAGAAACTTCGGCTCGTGAGTTACGACCGAGCCCTCCAAGTTAATTGTGCGCGCAAATGGACGCCCACTCTTGCGCGCCACGAAAATCATTTTGTGTGGGTCTTCGTTCGTGGCGACGAGCGCGCCGAAAAGATTCGCTGGAATGCGCCGCCCGCGCCCGCTAACGCACGGCGCAGCCCAGGCGATTGTTTCGTCCAGAATATTTTCCTGGCTGAAAACGGACGCCAGCCGCGGCGGCGGGCTAATCGGCAACTTCACTGGCACGTTACGATCGGCCGGCCCATTCAATTTTTTCCAAGCCAGCCAAATCTTCGCTTTCATGGCGCGCAAAATTCTTGGGGCAAAATAGA
>WNGL01001162.1_pt1 | contig 32135 bp, 27 predicted proteins | sample 5400591 | NCBI WGS metagenome assembly WNGL01 (sample SAMN13153377, study PRJNA577476) | soil metagenome | isolation source: 80 cm soil or saprolite under Garry oak tree replicate 1 | place: USA:California | collected 2016-06-15
CGGGGTTCATCGGGTCGAACTTCGTGCGCCACGCCCTGCGAGCGACCGAGGACCGGGTGGTGGTGGTGGACCGGCTGACCTACGCCGGCCACCTCGAGAGCCTGGAGGAGGTGCGCTCCCACCCGCGGTTCGGGTTCGTCCAGGCCGACATCGCCGACCGGACCGCGATGCGGGCCCTCTTCCGCGACCACCGGCCGGACGCGGTGGTGAACTTTGCGGCCGAGACCCACGTGGACCGGTCGATCGACGACCCGGGCGCCTTCGTCCACGCGAACCTGGTGGGGACCTACGAGCTGCTGGAGGCGGCGCGGCAGGCGCTGCGCGAGCGGCCGAGCCCCGCCTTCCGCCTCCTCCACGTCTCGACGGACGAGGTCTATGGCACCCTGGGCCCCAGCGGCGCTTTCTCGGAGACCACCCCCTACGCGCCGAACTCGCCCTACGCCGCCTCCAAGGCGGGAGCCGACCACCTGGTGCGTGCCTGGCACGAGACCTACGGGATCCCCGCCATCGTGACCAACTGCTCCAACAACTACGGTCCCTGTCAGTTCCCGGAGAAGCTGATCCCCCTGATGATCCTGAACGCGCTGGAGGGAAAAGCCCTGCCCATCTACGGCGACGGGGGGAACGTGCGGGACTGGCTCTACGTGGAGGACCACTGCGAGGGGATCCTCCTGGCCTTGCGCAAGGGCGAGCCCGGGCAGAAATACAACATCGGTGGAGGCAACGAGCGCACGAACCTGCAGGTGGTGGACCGGCTCTGCGCGATCCTGGACGAGGTCCACCCCGCGGCCGGCAACCCGGCCCTGGCCGCCCGGGGGCTCCAGAGCTACGCCGGGCTCAAGAGCTTCGTGAAGGACCGCCCCGGCCACGATCGCCGCTACGCGATCGACGCCGCGAAGATCCGGCGGGAGCTGGGCTGGCGGCCCCGCCACGACTTCGAGAGCGGCCTGCTCGCCACCGTCCGCTGGTACCTCGCCCACCGGGCCTGGTGCGAGTCGGTGCAGTCGGGCCAGTACCGGCGGCAGCGCCTGGGCCTGGGGGAGCCGGCGTGAAGCTCATCCCCACCGAGCTGCCGGGGGTGATCCTCATCGAGCCCGAGGTCTACCGCGACTCCCGGGGCTTCTTCCTCGAGACCTACCACCAGGAGAAGTACGCGGAGGCGGGCATCCCGGGCCCTCTCGTCCAGGACAACCACTCCCACTCCGTCCGCGGAACCCTGCGCGGCCTGCACGCCCAGCTCCGTCGTCCGCAGGGCAAGCTCGTCCGCGCGGTGGAGGGGGAGATGTTCGACGTGGCGGTGGACATCCGCCGCGGCTCCCCCACCTTCGGAAAATGGGCGGGGGTGGTGCTCTCCGGGGAGAACCTCCGACAGCTCTGGATCCCCCCCGGCTTCGTCCACGGCTTCTGCGTGCTGAGCGACCGGGTGCACGTGGAGTACAAGTGCAGCGACTTCTACGCGCCGGGAGACGAGATCTCCGTGGCCTGGAATGACCCCGAGGTCGGCATCGCCTGGCCCATCCGGAACCCCACCCTGTCCCCGAAGGACGCCGCCGCCCCGCGGCTCGCGGAGGTGCTGGACCGCCTCCCCACGTACCGGGGCTGAGCCGCGTGCGCCCCTGCGGCGCCCGGTGACGGTCCGACCCGGGTTGGGGTATCATCCCGGTCCTGCCATGGGACTCTTGGACATCTTCAAGGGCAAGTTCGTGGATCCGACCTGGCCCGGCGTGCACGCGGGCGGGAACGTGATCACCACCACCGTCGACGCGGTGGTGAAGTGGGGGCGGAAGTCCTCGATCTGGCCGATGCCTTTCGGCACCGCCTGCTGCGCGATCGAGTTCATGGCCTTCACCGCCTCCCACTACGACGTGGCCCGGTTCGGGGCCGAGGTGCTGCGCTTCTCCCCCCGGCAGGCCGACCTGATGTTCGTGGCGGGCACCATCCCCGACAAGCTGGCCCCGGTGCTGAAGACGATCTACGACCAGATGCCCGAGCCCAAGTGGGTCCTCTCCATGGGGGTCTGCGCCTGCTCCGGAGGCTTCTATCGCTCCTACCACGTCATGCAGGGGATCGACGAGATCATCCCCGTCGACGTTTACGTGCCGGGCTGCCCGCCGTCCCCCGAGGCCCTGATCGCGGGGATCATGAAGATCCAGGAGCGGATCCAGAAGGGCGAGCAGGCCAAGGCCCCCCAGGGCGCGCACCGCCTGGGGGCTTCCGGCGACGGGGCGATCGACCGCCGGGCCCGCCGCCAGGCCTGGGCCGAGGACGACGCCCGGAGGCTCGAGCAGGGCCTCCCCCCGCGGGGCGTGATCCCCCTGCGCGTCCTCCCGGACGAGCCCTCGGGAGGCCACCATGGCTAGCGCCACGGAGGTCGCCGCCCCTCCCGCGGGGGTCTCCGGCCCGGCCGTGCGTGTGCTGCGCGAGAACCTGGGAGACCAGGTCCTGAAGGTGGAGGAGTTCCGAGGGGACCTCGCGATCACGGTGGCGCGCAAGGCCTGGGTCGAGGCGGGGCAGCTCCTGCGCGACCACCCCGAGCTGGACTTCAAGCTCTTCCTGGACCTCTGCGGCGTCGACTACCTCGACAAGGACGACCGCGACCAGCGCTTCGAGGTGGTGCTCCACCTCTACTCGGTCTCGAAGAAGCACCACATCCGCCTCAAGACGCCGGTGCCCGAATCGGACGCGAGGGTCGACACCCTCACCGGGCTCTTCAAGGGCGCGAACTGGTTCGAGCGCGAGGCCTGGGACCTCTACGGGATCGTCTTCGCGGGCCACCCCAGGCTGGAGCGGCTCTTGACCCACGACGAGTTCGTGGGCCATCCCATGCGGAAGGACTACCCGACCGCGAGGCGCCACGTCTTGAAATCGCCGAAGGAGAGGCTGCTCCACGTCCCCGGCGACTCGGAACACGTCCTCATCAACATCGGTCCCTCCCACCCGACCATGCACGGGACCTTCCGCGTGCAGGCCCTGCTCGACGGCGAGACCATCAAGGACGCCGAGGCCGAGATCGGCTACATGCACCGCAACTTCGAGAAGATGGCGGAGGAGCGGACCTACTGGCAGATCATCCCCTACACCGACCGCCTGAACTACTGCTCGTCCTTCATGAACGGGCACGGCTGGGCCCTCGCGGTGGAGAAGCTGCTGGGGGTTCCCGCCCCTCCGAGGGCCGAGGCCATACGGGTGATCCTCTCCGAGCTGTCGAGGATCATGGACCACATCATCGCGATCAGCACCAACGTGGTGGACCTGGGGGCCATCACCCCCTTCTTCGTGATGTTCCGGGCCCGGGAGGACATCTACGACCTGCTCGAGGCCTGCTGCGGGGCGCGCCTCACCGTCTCCTATGTCCGCATCGGCGGGCTGGCCCAGGACGTCCCCGAGGACTTCGAGGCCCGGTGCCGCAAGGTCCTGAAGAGCGTGCGCGACATCTGGGACCAGGGCAACAAGCTCCTCACCCGCAACCCGATCTTCCAGAACCGCTTCAAGGACGTGGGGGTGATGGGCCGGGAGGACGCGCTCTCCTGGGGCTGGGTGGGCCCCTGCCTGCGCGGCTCGGGAGTGGCCTACGACGTGCGCAAGGACCATCCCTACTCCGGCTACGAGCAGTACGACTTCGACGTGCCGGTGGGGACGGTGGGCGACTGCTTCGACCGCTACCTGGTCCGCATGGAGGAGATGCAGCAGAGCATGCGGATCGTCGAGCAGGCCCTGGCCAAGCTGCCCAAGGGCCCGGTGATCACCGACGACAAGCGGGTGGCCCTGCCCCCGAAGTCCGAGGTCTACTCGAACATCGAAGCCCTGATGAACCACTTCAAGCTGATCTACGAGGGCATCCTGCCCCCGGCGGGCGAGGTCTACGGATACACGGAGGCGGCCAACGGGGAGCTCGGCTTCTACGTCGTGAGCGACGGGGCCAAGACCCCCTGGCGGGTCAAGGTGCGGCCGCCCTGCTTCAACATCTACCAGGCGTTCCCGGAGATGATCAAGGGCGCGATGATCGCGGACGCGGTGGCGATCATGGGCGGCCTGAACGTCGTCGCGGGCGAGCTCGACCGGTAAGCGATGCCGAAATGCACGATCGACGGCAAGGAGATCGAGGCCGCCCCGGGAACCACGGTGATCGAGGCCGCGGCCCGCCACGGGATCGAGATCCCCCATTTCTGCTGGCACCCCGACCTGCCGGTGGACGGCAACTGCCGCATGTGCCTGGTCGAGATCGAGAAGATGCCGAAGCTGCAGATCGCCTGCAACACCCTGGTGACGGAGGGCATGGTGGTCCGCACCCGGAGCGAGAAGGCGGTGGAGGCCCACCGCACCACCCTCGAGTTCCTCCTCATCAACCACCCGATCGACTGCCCCGTCTGCGACCAGGCCGGGGAGTGCTACCTGCAGGACAACTACATGGGGCACGGCCTCTACGACTCCAAGGTGGAGATCGAGGACAAGGTCCGGAAGCGGAAGGTGGTGGACCTGGGGCCGATCATGCTCGACGCCGAGCGCTGCGTGCTCTGCACGCGCTGCATCCGCTTCGAGCGCGAGGTCACGGGGACGAACACCTTCGAGCTCGTGAACCGGGGCGACCACACCGAGATCTCGACCTTCGAGAGCCGGCCGGTGCTGCACGACTACGCGGGCAACCTGGCGGACGTCTGCCCGGTGGGGGCCCTGCTCTCCCACGACTTCCGCTTCAAGATGCGGGTCTGGTTCCTGAAGTCGCACGAGTCGGTGTGCCCGGGCTGCTCCACCGGCTGCAACGTCTTCGTGGACGAGCGTGACGGCGAGGTGCAGCGGCTCCGCCCCCGCCGCAACGTGGACGTGAACAAGTCCTGGATGTGCGACCTCGGCCGGGCCTCCTACAAGGAGATCGGCCTCACGAGCCGGGTCTCCGGCGCGCGCCGGAGGGGCGCCGTGAAATGGGAGGGCGTGAGCGTGGCCGCCGCCCTCGACCTGGTGGCCGGCCGCATCAAGGAAGCGGGGAGCGCGAGCGCCTTCCTGGCCTCGCCCCAGGGGACGAACGAGGACCTCTTCGTCTTCCGCCTCCTGGCGGAGGCGGTGGGCGGCAAGCTCGACTTCCGGGTGGGCGACCCGCAGACGAAGGTTCGGGTCCGGTCCGACAACGTGCTCCTCCGCGAGGACCGCAACCCGAACACCCAGGGCTGCCTCGACCAGGGGCTCGGACGCGCGGGAGTGCCGGCCATCCTCGAGGCCTGTCGGTCGGGGGCGGTGAAGGCCCTGGTCCTGCAGGGCCCCGAGCTCCTGCGGATGCCCGCGGCGGTGGAGGCGGTGGCCCGGGTGCCGTTCGTCGCGGTGATGGCGACCCACGAGGGACCGGAACTGGACCGCGCCCACGCGGTGCTGCCCGCCGCCGTCTGGGCCGAGGTGGACGGCACCTTCACGAATTACCAGCGGCGCCTCCAGCGCCTGCGGCGCGCGGCCTCCGCACTCGGCGACGCCCTCCCGCGCTGGGAGCTGGCGAAAGGCCTGCTCCATCGCCTGGGCCAGCCCCTCGCCGCGACCTCGGCCCGCGAGGTGTTCGCCCTCCTCGCCAAGGCGGTTTCCGACTACGCCGGTCTCGACTACAAGGCGATCGGCCCCCAGGGGCGCGCGCTCCCCCTGGCCGAGGAAGGACCCGCCCGCGAGGCGCGGGCCTAGGACCGGAGGCTCACCTGGCGGCCCGCGTCATCACCGTCGATCGCAGCCAGAGGGCGGGAGTGGGTCCGATCCTGCTCGGCCACTGGATCACCCTCCAGAACTTGCTGAAGACCCTGTTCGCGGGCCAGGCCTCGACCATCCAGTTCCCGGAGCAGAAGCGCCGCCACTCCGAACGGTACCGGGGGATCCACCTCCTCACCGTGCGCGAGGACGGGTCGCCCAAGTGCGTGGCCTGCTATATGTGCGCCACCGTCTGCCCGGCCGAGTGCATCTACATCGAGTCGGGAGAGCGCCCCGAGAAGACGATCGAGAAGTACCCCACCCGGTTCGAGATCGACCTCCTGCGCTGCGTCTACTGCGGCTTCTGCGTGGACGCCTGCCCGGAGGAGGCGATCCTCATGAGCCGGGAGAACGACCTCGTGGGGACCTCCCGGGCCGACCTGATCATCGACCGCGACCGCCTGATGGCCCGCGGGGAGCTTCGGGAGCACGGACCCGGCTACCGCCCGGACGATCACGACGTCCGCCGCCCCGTGCGCATCGCCGCCCTGGAGCGGCTCGAGAAGGAGCACGGGATCGTCCCCGGGATGCCCAAGCGGTAGGCGGCGCCGTCCCCCTCCGCGCGGACGCAGTCAGGCCGTACCACCCCGCCGTTTGAGCGACGACGGGGTCCCATCGCCTCCCCGGCCGCCGGGGGGCACCCGGAAGCGCTGGAGAGGCGTGTCGCACTGATGTTTGCGGAGGAAGTGCAAGAAGCGCGGTTGATCGCCGGGCTCCATGTTGAAGAGCTGGAGCAGCAACGGATAGCTCCCGCGGGTCTGCTCGAGCCCCTTCTGGACGACCTGGCGCAGCTCCCTCCGCGTGAGGTCGCGCAACATGAACGGGTCGTAGACGACCGACCAGAAGCACTCCCGCCTCGTCACCATGCGCTCGTACAGCACGTCGCTCGTCGCCGTCCCGTGGCTCGGCAGCACGGCTTCGGACGGGCGGGGGACGGTGATCTCCGGGGGCAGCTCGGCGGGCGTGATGATCAGGCTCTGGGCGCGCACGGCCAGCCGCTCGGCGACGTTCCTCAGCTCCCGGACGTTACCCGGCCAGTGGTAGGCCATCAAGTGGGCCATGGCCTCGCTCGACAGCCGGGGCAATTCGATCCGGTACCGCTCGGCATAAGAACCGAGGAAGGAGTCGAACAACGCCGGAATGTCCTCGCGCCGCTCGCGCAGGGGTGGCACCGCGATGTGGATGACGTTGAGGCGGTAGAACAGGTCTTCGCGAAAGGTCTTGGCCTCGATCCCCTTGGCCAGGTTCCGGTTGGTGGCCGTGATCACCCGTCCATCGACGGCCGCGCCGGCGAGCTGGGCGCCGATCCGCTGGATCTCGCCGGTCTCGAGGAACCGCAGCAGCAAGCCCTGCATGCGCAGGCTCATCTCGCCGATCTCGTCGAGGAAGATCGATCCGCGGTGCGCGGCCTCCAGCATCCCCGGCCGGTCGCGATAGGCGCCGGTGAAGCTGCCGCGCGTGTGGCCGAACAGCTCCGACTCGAGCAGGGTCTCCGGCACGCCGGCGCAGTTGATCGCGATGAACGAACCTTGGCGCCGGCCGCTCTGCTGGTGGATCAGGCGGGCCGTGTCTTCCTTGCCGACGCCGCTCTCGCCCGTGATGAGCACCTTGGCCTCCGAGCGGGCCGCGCTGCTCACCTCCTCCCTCAGAGCCCGGATTGCCGGGCTGGTTCCAATGAGGCGAGCACCCGAGTAGGAGGTCATAGTCCCCCGTTCGAATGAAGAGAGGTCGTATTCCTGGCGACATCACGGGATCAGAGCTTCGATTCTAGAGCCTCACCGCGGTCGGAAAGCAAGAGAAATCCGCCGGGGAGGTCCCGGGGTGGGGGGTCTCGCGCCGTCGGTTGCCCGCGGGTAGCCTTCGGTCTGCCCCTGGGCTGCCTCCTTCAAGCCTGTCGGCCTTGGAGCAAGGTCTTGACGGGAACGTAGCCGGGGAACGAGACTTGCTTAGGCCATCAATCGGGATTCGGCGCGGGAGGAGCTCGATGGATATTCGCGTGGTTTCGTCGCTCGCGCCCGAAGACGAAGGGGCCATCGCGCCCTCGATCCTGGCCGCGGTTCGCCGCGTCCTGGACCGCCTCCCGATCGCGTATGCGATTCGGATCGAAACGACGAGCCAGCGGGTGCTGCAGCACAGCGCGGCCGCCGATGCGCTCTTCCCCCTGGGGAAGCCACCTCGCGTCTCGGTGCCCTCCTAGTCCCCCCCGTCGCTCGCCCCGGAGTGAATCCGGTCCGGCAAACCGGCCGTGGGGGGCGCTTCAGCGGTAGTCCTTGAACGGCAGCTGGCACTCGTGCTTGCGGAGGAAGTTGAGGAACCGCTTGTAGTCGCGCGGCTCCAGGTTGAAGAGCCGGGCGACGATCTTGTAGTTCCCGCGCGATTCCTGGAGCCCTTTCCGGACGAGCTCGCGGACGTTGCTGCGCGTGATCTCCCGGCGCATGTAGAGCGGGTAGACCGCTGTCCAGAACGATTCCCGGTGCTCGGTCAGCTTTCCGTAGAGGTCGTCGGCCACCGTGCGCCGTCGCTCGCGCTTCGGACGCACGCCGATGCCCCCCTGCGAGCGCACCTCCGCGGGCAACTGCTCCGCGGTCACCACCTCGGACCGGCCGGTCACCACCAGACGCTCGACCACGTTCTGGAGCTCGCGCACGTTGCCCGGCCATGAATAGGCCGACAGCGCGGTGAGCGCCTCGGGGGAGACGGCCCGCACCACGTGGCCGTTGCCGGCCGTGAACCGGGCCAGGAAGTGCTCGATCAGCGCGGGGATGTCCTCCCTCCGCTCGCGCAGCGACGGCACCGTGAGGTGGATCACGTTGAGGCGGTAGTAGAGGTCCTCGCGAAATTGTCCCTGGACGATGAGGTCACGCAGGCTACGGTTGGTAGCGGAGATCACGCGGACGTTCGCGCGGCCGACGATGCGGTCGGCCCCGACCTTCTGCAGCTCGCCCGTCTCCAGGAACCGCAGCAGGAGCCCCTGCATCCGCAAGGTCATCTCGCCGATCTCGTCGAGAAACATCGTCCCCTCGTCGGCGAGTTCGAGCTTGCCCTGCTTGTCGCGATAGGCGCCGGTGAAGCTGCCCTTGACGTGCCCGAACAGCTCGGATTCCAGCAGGGTCTCCGGCAGGCCGGCGCAGTTGACCGCGACGAGGGGGTGCTCGGCCCGGGGACTCAGCTCATGGATGAGTCGCGCGACCAGCTCCTTGCCGCTGCCGCTCTCGCCGGAGAGCAGGACCTTGGCGTCGGAGCGCGCGATGCGGTCGACCTCCTGCCGGAGCTCGATCATGGGAGCGCTGTTGCCGATCAGTGAGGTCTGGGCGTCGAGGTTCATGGCGTCGATCTCATTGCCTGCCGGGTCAGAGGATGGCCCGGCGGAGGAACTGGCGGAGCGCGCGCCGGCTGTCCTCGTCGGGGTCGACGAAGCGCACTCCGAGCCTGACCGAGCCGGCCTCGCCGTCGGGCGCTTCGGACTGGACGCGGCGCACCTCCACGACCGAGGTGAACGCGTCGCCGTCGAACGCCGTCCGCAGCTCGGCGCGCTCCGGGGCGCCGATCGGCTGGCCGCTCGCCAGGAGCACCCCGCTGAGGCTGATATCGACCAGGCGCACGGTGGACCAGATCGTCATCTCGCACCGTCCTCGACCCAGCACGGTCACCCGCGGGGTCCGCCGCCGTTCTTCGGACGCTTCCGCCATCGTCCTCACCGCCGATCCCGTCGACCCGGCCGCGTCGGCGGCCACGAGGCGATCGATCTGCTCGAGCAGCGGCGGCGGAAGCTCGACGAACTCGAGTCCGATCCGATACCTTTCCCGGCCGTCAGGGCCGGCTACCGCTTCCACGCGGCACACCCGCACCCTGGCGTCCCCCGCCACCGGGCCCAGGGCCAGCCGCATACGGTGGACCGAGAGCAGGCGCAGCGAACGCGCCGCTTCGAACAGACCGCCGCCCCGTCCGATGTCGCGGAGCGGATGCACCTCACCCAGACTGCCCCAGAGCTGTCCGACAATCTCGGCTCGCTCCTGTTCCCGTCGGTCGCCCCCGCTTCCCATGCGTCGGACTCGGTGCCCCCGGGTGGGGTGCGCACGCCCCGCCCCGGAGTCGTCAACCGCGAGACCGGCCCGACATCCTGGCCACCCGGCCGCCTCGGAACGTGCCGACTCGCTCGGGTTCGAGGCGACCGGTAGACGCAACAGCGTCGAAGCGAGGTCCCCAACGCGGCGGGAGGTAGCAAAGAAGTCGCCACCGCCGGGCAGACCCCGGTCCCGATGCGGCATCGGGTTCCCTCCACGGTAAGACCTTGATTCCAAATGAAGCCAAGCCCGATGCGCGCAACCAGGGGCATTGCGCGCTGTGCGTCAAAGTGCGAATCTGGAAGACAAAAGTCTGCCACATTCGCATCCTTCAGCGCAATAGCCAAGTCTTTCGTTCCTCCCCGGGACCGACCGCGGCTCAGTCGGTGGCCAGGAATCCTTCGACTTCCAGGTGCTGGATGACGAGGTCCGCTGCCTGCTCGGGGCTCATCTTCTCGGTGTGAAGGACGACCTCCGCGTCTTCCGGCGGCTCGTAGGGATCGGAGATGCCGGTGAACCGGGGGATGAGGCCGGCCCGGGCCTTTGCGTAGAGCCCCTTGCGATCTCGCTGCTCGCACACTTCGAGCGGGGTCGCGGCGTAGACGAGCACGAACCCTCCGGACGGCTCGATGATCGCGCGGACCTCGCGCCGGACGCTCGCGTACGGGGCGATGGGCGCACAGATGGCGACCCCACCGTTCTTGGTGATCTCCGAGGCGACGAAGCCGATCCGGCGGATGTTGATGTCGCGGTGCTCCTTCGAGAACCCGAGCTCCGATGACAGGTGCTTGCGCACGAGATCGCCGTCGAGGAGCGTGATCGGCCGTCCGCCTCTCTCGAGCAGCTTCACCAGGAGCACATTGGCGGTCGTGGACTTGCCCGAGCCGGACAGTCCCGTGAAGAAGACCGTGAACCCCTGCCGGGTGCGCGGGGGATGCGTCCGCTGGAGCTCCCGAGCCACCTCCGGGAAGCTGAACCACCGCGGGATGTCCGCGCCCCGCTGGAGGCGGCGTCGCAGCTCGGTGCCCGACAGGTTCAGCACGGTGGCGCGGGCGGGCACCTGGTCCTCGGGGAAGTACCGGTCCAGCTCCTGCACGTACACCATGTTCTGGAAGGGCACCATCTCCACGCCGAGCTCGTCCTCGTGCCGGCGCAGGAGCTCCTGCGCGTCGTAGGGGCCGTAGAACGGCCGGCCGCTGGAGTCGGAACCCGGACCGGCGTGGTCGCGGCCCACGATGAAGTGGGTGCAGCCGTAGTTCTTGCGGATTATCGCGTGCCAGACCGCCTCCCGCGGCCCCCCCATGCGCATCGCGACGGGGAGCAGGCTCAGCTTGGCCATGCGCGGCGGATACGTCGCCAGGATCGACTGGTAGCAGCGCACACGCGTGTAGTGGTCCACGTCACCCGGCTTGGTCATGCCCACCACGGGATGGATGAGCAGGTTGGCGCCCGTCTCCCGCGCGGCGCGGCTCGTCAGCTCCTGGTGGGCGCGGTGCATGGGGTTGCGAGTCTGGAACGCAACCACCCGCGACCAGCCCAGGCGCGCGAACTCGGCGCGCAGCTCGGCCGGGGTCAGGCGTAGCGACCGGAAGTCGTAGTGGGCCGGCAAGTGGATGGCTTCGATTCGCCCCCCCACGAGGTACGGGTGGCTCCGCTCCAGGAGCGTCGCCACCCCGGGGTGCTCGTGGTTGGTGGTGCCGAACACGGCTTCGGCCTCGGCGACCCGATCCGCCGTCCACACTTCTTCGACGTGCAAGGCCGCCAGCATCACTCCCTCGGGGTCCCGCAGCGCCAGCATCGAGCCGGGAACGAGGCTCGTGGCCACGGCCTCGGCCACGTCCAGGGTGATCGGCATCGTCCACAGCGTGCCGTCCGCCAGCCGCATCCGGTCGCGGACCGACTCGTAGTCGGCGCGGGCCATGAACCCCCGCAGGGGCGAGAAGCCGCCGTTCGCCAGCAGCTCGAGGTCGCACAGCTGCCGGGGCGTCAGGTCCCATGATGGCCAGGGCCGGGACTCGTCCTGCAGCTCGGTCGCGCGGCGGGGACCGACGAGCAGGTCGACGAGGGTTCCGGCGTGGGGGGGCGTGATGACGTCCTGATTGAGCATGATTGGGCAATCCTTCAGGAGGGGATGACGAACGGAACGATGGCCACGGTAACGGTTCCGGCCGGCGAGTCCACAGGCGCGCCCGTCAGGACCGAGTCGCCGACCGGCGATCTGGCCACCGGGTGGAAAGGCGCGGCCGATCCGCTCATTCCGAGCGGACCATGTCGACGGGGCTCATCATCCGGGGCGCGAGCTGCGCCGCGGCGATCTTGTGCCCGTCGAACCTCAGGGTGACACGCCCGCTCAAGCGGTTGATCTTCCACGCCACCAGATGCTCGGAGGTGGCGACCGCATCGACCACCACGGTGTTCTGCCGCACCGTGATCGATTCGAGGCGCACGAGCCTCAGTTTGGCCGCGAAACGATCGCGGTGCCACGCCTCGATGCCCTTGCGGCCGCGGAACACGCCCAGCTGGAAGTCGATGCTCGCGTCGTCGGCGTAGAAGCCCAGGCACCGCTCGAGGTCCCCGGCCGCGAAGGCGTCCAGATAGGCGCGCGTGAGGGCGGCGAGGTCGGCTTTCTCTTCGCTCATGCCCGGTGCCGTTTCCAGGTGCCCAGCATGCTCGCGCCCTCGACCCGGACCGGGTCCTCGGTCCGTTCCAGCGCGCGCAGACGGTCCGCGATCCAGCCTTCGAGCCGCGCTTCGAGCTCCGAGGTCAAGGTGTGGTCCGCTTCCGCGAGGTTCCGTGTCTCGCCGGGATCCGCCTTCAGATCGTAAAGCTCCCGCAGCGGGTTTCCGAGCAGGTCCGGTTCGCGCGAGAGAATGAACTTCATGTCGTCGGTCCGCAGGCTCCACTTCGCCTGCCAGGTGGACTCCGCGCTCATGATGCACTCGTGGCCGCCCCGCGCCTCTTCGCCCGCGAGCATCCGGAAGAAGCTCCGTCCCTCCATGTCGCCGGGGGCCGGCAGTCCCACTGCTTCCAGCAATGTAGGCGCCACGTCCGACATCTGCAGCATGCCCGGGAACCGGGTTCCCCCCGGGATCCGGGCCGGCCAGCGCACCAGGAGCGGCACCCGCAATGTGCTGTCGTACAACCCATAGTGGTCGAAGAAGATGCCGTGCTCCGTCATGCTCTCGCCGTGGTCGGACAGCAGCACGACGATCGTGTTCTCCTCCAGATCCAGATCCTCGAGCGCCCCCAGCAGTTGCCCGAGGCCATCGTCGAAGTAGCGGATCTCGCGGTCGTAGAGCGCCCTCACGTACCTGGGATCGGTGATGCGGTCGCCACTGCTCGTCCGGAGCCAGGTGTCCCGCGCCATCGCCCCGATCGGGTGCGTCCACCACGGGTCCAGCTGGTGATTGTCCGGATCGGTCGGGCTCCCCTCGTAGAACAGGTCGTTGTATCGCTCCGGCGGCACATAGGGATAGTGCACGTCCCAATAGTGGATGAACAGGAAGAACGGCCCCGTCGGAGCCGTCCGCATCCACCGGATCGCCCGCTCGTTCAGCTCTTCGACCGTGACGGACGCGTAGAACGCATGCCGGATGCCGGGGTCGATGATGTACTCATACCCTCGAGTGAACCAGATCCGCTCCCGCACCAGCGTGTCGACCGCGCAGGTCCCATAGCCGTTCTGCATGAAGATCTCCGGCAGGAACGGTGCGCTCTTCGATAGCTTCGCCTTCCCCCCGTGCGCCACGATTCCATGGGTGATCGGATGCTGGCCGGTGTACAGCGTGGTGTGTGACGGCTGCGTGGGCAGACCCGGGCAGAACACGCGCTCGCACAAGGCGCCCTCGGCGGCAAGCTGGTCCAGACGCGGGCTCGTCGGGTGGTGGTACCCGTAGCAGCCGAGGTGATCGGCTCGCAGCGAATCGACGCTGATCAGGACGACGTTTGGACGGTCACTCATAGTAGGGTCGAAGGGTCGCGCACGTCGATGTGCAGGCGGCCGCCTTGCGTCGTCAGGCCGAGGAGGAACACGCCGCTCTTCCTCGCCGGCGGCGGCTTCGTTCCCGACAGCTCCACGAGCGTCGATTCCATTCGCTTGTCTGACCAGGCGCGCGCGACCTGACTGTCCCGGCCCTGGCCAACCCGGACGCGCTGCTCGAGTTGACGTAACCGGCCGGTTCCGCGCTCCAGCGCCCACTCGAACTTCATCCGATTGTCGGGAAGCTGCACCACTGGCGAGGAGCCGTAGCGCACGCTCTCGATCCGGACCTGTAGCTCGTTTCCCCTGGCCTTCACGACCTCGACGAGCTGGAGGGTGTTCCCCGCTCGATCCCGAATCTCATAGGAGCGTCGTTCCGCCAGGTGCTCGGGCTTCTGGCCGCCCTCGCCGGGATGCAGGGGGTCCACCGCCGCCTCCTCCGCCTCCTCATCGCCGTCGGCACGGGGGTCGCCCCAGGGCGCCGGCTCGACCGATCCCGGGCCGACGAGGCGGATCGCCACGCCGGACAGTGAGTCCAGGCCGAACACCGCCAGGTCGCGCGTCGAGGTACCGAATACCTGGAAGCTCTCGGGGACGGTCTTGTCGATGTTGATCGGGCCGAAGTTGAGCACCGCCGTGTTGCCGGCCAGATCGGTCGCGGAGGCGGTCACGACCTGCCCTGCGCCTTCGGTCGTGATCGTCTGGAGCGCAGGGCCGCACGACCCGACGCCCGACAATGCGTCGCTGCAGACGAAGTTGGCGGTCACATCGGTATTGTTCCAGCCGAACTGGTTCGGAGGCGGCGACTGGGCGCCGTCGATGCGGGGCGGCGTCTTGTCGATCCGCACCGTGATCGAGTTCGACGTGCTCATGCCCTTGCCGTTCGAGGCGTAGCAGGTGAGGGTGATCCCCGCCCTCGTGGTCTCAGTCGTGATCGTCTGCGTCTGGCAGTCGTTGGTCGAGGCGACACCGACTTCCGGATCGGTCACCGACCAGCTGACCGTCACGTCGGTGTTGTTCCACCCGGCGAGGTTGGGCGGCGGCGAGACCACCGCGGTGATGACCGGCGGCGTCGCGTCCGCACGCATCGGCAGGGCCTTGGAGGGGGCGCCCACGAAGTTCGAGGGCGGCGACAGGTTGCCCTGGGCGTCCTCCGCGCGCACGAAGTAGATCGACTGGAGGTCGGTCGGGGCCGGCTCGACGAACCCCGGGCTCGTCCGGATGCCGACCTGGACGATCGGCGCCGGCAGCCCCACCTTGACGTTCTGGACCGCCTGGATCGCCTCGCAGATCGTCGGAGTGGCCGGCGTGCACAGGTGGTCGAGCTGGCCCGCCAGGATGGCGTCGAGGGACACGGTGATGTCCAGCCCCGGTACCGGGATCTCGGTGCTTCCGGGCAGGAAATCCGTGATCGGTTTCACCGTAGCCCGGTAGATGCGGTACTGGACCGCCTCCGGCGAGGCCTCCCACGAGAGGACGACGCTGCGGCCGACGACCGCTTCGGGCACTGCTTCGAGGTTCTCGGGGGGAGGCAGGGCCGCCGGCGGCTCGAGCCTCGTGCAGTCGGGAGGCGCGCAGAGGTACACCTGCCCGCCCCCCCGGGGACGGGCGGTCCCCACGAACAGTCCCACCGGCGTGGACTCGATGCTCCGGCCTCCCGAGTTCAGCCCGTCCAGGAAGCCGCCGCGCGTGATCGCTTCCCAGTGGACGCCGTCCTGGGTGCGCAAGAGGTCGAAGCCGTACTGGAAGACGAAGATCTTGTCCGCAATATCCAGGATACGGAGCCCGACGCTCCAGTCCCACGTGGTCAGGTAGAGCTGGCCCCCATGCGCCGCCATCCGCCAGAAGTGGCCGTTGAACCAGCTTCCGAACCCGATCCCTATCCCCGACAGCGGCGCCTTGAAGCCCTGCGGCGTCAGGCGAGGCTCGCCCACGATGAGGTCCCAGGAGTCGTCCTGGTTCACCCGGTAGAGCTCCGTGGGGCGGTTCGTGCCGAGATAGAGCTGCCCGTTGAAGATCGCGAAGCTCAGGCCGTTCCGCGCCCGGAGCGTGGGGTCCGCCTGCCAGCCGCCATAGAGGATGATGGGCGTCCAGGCGTAGGGCGGCGGCCCGGTCGCCGCCGTCTTGTAGAGGCCAAGGCTGGCGGCGCTGACGCCGTCGTCGCCGGTCGTCGCGTAGAGGAAGTTGTTGTAGACGACCAGGTTCCAGACCGGGAACCGCTCGGTAACCGGGCTCGCCAGGAACCATGCGTTGTTGCCCCACTTGGGGTTCGCCGAGCCGATGACCACCCCCACGCCCCGGAAGTCGGCCACGGTAGCGAAGAGCATTCCCTTGTAAGACGTCAGCGCCCGGAACGAGCGCAGCGACCGCGTGCTGCCCGGCAGCGGGTTGCCGATGTCGCCCAGGAACGTGCCCGGCGTCTGCGGCACCGCCTGGAAGTGCACGCCGTCCACGCTGCGGAGCAGCCGCGGCGGGGGGTACCCGTGGGCCGCGAACTGCGGCAGGCCCTCGTACACCGACCCCGAGGTCACGCCGCCCACGTAGAGCGCCTCGGTGCCGTCCGGCTCCGTGAAGACGGTCATGCCCCGGAAGCCGACGTCGCGGGCGGTGAAGACGGCCTGGCCGTCGACCAGGCCGAGGAATATGTCCTCGGGCGACTTGTACACGCGCTCCCAGTCTCGGGTGGCCGGGTCATAGGTCCAGATCTCGGCCGCGATCGACTGGGAGAGCTCACGCCCGTCCGGGCAGTCCCCGTTCAGCACCGTCAGCGGGTAGATGTTCGTCCCCGCCTGCACGTCGGAGGTCAGCATGCTCAGGCACTGCTCCTCGCGGCCGGTGCCCACGTACAGCTTGCCGTGGAACCATTCCATCGACCACATCCAGGTGTTGTGGCTGTCGCCGAACCCGTTGGCCGCGATCCTGGTGAACTGCTGCAGCGTGTACTCGAGGGCCTGCAGGCGCGCGTTGATCTTGGCGAACGTCTCGCTCCCCGAATTGACGTCGAAGTGGTTCGCCTTCACTTCTCCAAGGTCCGTGGACCACTCCGCGGGCAGCCTCCCCCGGGGGACCGGCACAAACCCGTCGTTCTTCTCAACAGGCGTCTGCTGATAGAGGATCAGGCCCGTGATAGCGGTGATCGGGTTCCCCCGGGCGTCGCTGCCCTCGAGGGTGAAGAACGGGATGCCACTGGCCTGCAGGACCGGATCGGCGATGGCGCGGAACGTGGCCACGCTCTGCGTTCGCAGCGAGAACACCCCGGGCGTCAGGAGGCCGAGCCCGCCCGCGATCGGCAGCCCGGGGCCGAAGGCCCAGTCGGCCAGCTCGGTCCCCGTGTTCGGCGTGGAGATCGTGAACACCGCACGCACCAGACGACGGATGCTGGGAGCCAGCATCGCCGCCTGCGCGTCCAACCCTCCCTTCGAGTGTCCGACGATGACGACCTTGTCCGTCTGGTAGTGATCGACGATGATCGGCAACAGGCGCCTCAAGGTGTTGGCGTTGTCCTCGAGGCTGGCATCGTTCGGCGTGTTGTCGGCGTTCATGCTGATGAACGCCGTCCTGTACCCGGCCTGGAACGCCATCTGGTACATGTCGTTTCCGTCCCACCAGTTCGACGCCGTCCCGTGGAGCCCATGCAGGAACACCAGCACCGTGGGGCGCTCGGTGTACGGCGGGCTGGGAGGCACCGCGCCGTAGAAGACGTTGGGGGGGCCTCCGAACGCGGGATGCGGCGTCGGCGCCTGCGCTTCCGCCGGACGACCAAGACCGAATGCCAGAAGGAAAGGCACCGCAAGCAGTGCGGCCCAACGTCTAGTGCGTCGCATGGATCTCACCCCTTCAAGCTGCTCGCGGGGGGGTGCCGGAGCGTGACACGCAAACGGGGTCGGACTTGTTCTCGGCGCGTTGGAGTCACGAGATCGCCAAGCCGACCGGAGCCCCTTTCCCTACTCGACGTACCCCAGTTCCTGCAGGCGCTTCATCACGGCCGCCTCTTGTTCCCTCCCGAACGCCGGCGCGGGAGCCTCCGGCGCCGCCAGCGGCCGCACCGCCTCCGCGGCCTTGCCGACCTCGACCGGCTCCTGCTTCAACGCTTCGCTCTGGACCGCTTCCTCCGGCACACGTCCCTCCAGGCTCGAGCACTGCCAGTTCGTGCACAGCTCCGGAAGCATCTTCACCACCTAGGCTTCGTTCTGCTCAGCAGCAACGACTGAGGAGCACCCAGGCCGAGTTACCCGATGGATCTCCGAACTTCGGGGTGGATCTCCGAACTGCCGGGAAGCTGCAAAGAAGCCGCCACCAGAAGGCAGGCTCGGTCACAGCCCAAGAAGGATCGATCCCAAGCCAGACAAGAGCTGAAGCAAAAGAACATACGTGGAATCTCCGAAGCCTGAGCGGATGCAAGATCGAGGCTGCGAGCTTGCTGGTGGCAGACAAAAGTCTGCCATCCCTGAACCATCGAGCCGGTCGAGCCGCCTCCGGCACCCCCGTGGCCACCGGTCGGCTCGCCGCCAATCGGGAAGATCTAGGGGAAGTCTTCGGCGTCGATGTCTTTTGTCACGCCATCTGGCCCACCTCCGGCGCGGGCAGGGGTGCGTTCCGGGAAGTCTCCACCTGCTTCGGCTTCCGCAGCGGCTCGCGACCGTTGGCACGGCTCCCGCAGGCGGCATCGGGTCGCCGCGACTTGGGCACTGTCTCCCGGGCGGCGGCGCCGAGGAGAATACCGGAGATGATCGACCTGCACTTGCACACCAACGCCTCCGACGGGCGGCACCCGCCCGAAGAGCTCGTGGCCCGCGCAGCCGCGGCGGGCATCCGGACGATGAGCGTGACCGACCACGACACGATGGCGGCGGTGCCGGTCGCGGCGGGCCTCGAACTCGTGCCCGGCATCGAGATGACGGCCGTCGACGACGGCCGGGACCTCCACGTGCTCGGCTATTTCCTCGACCCCGACTCGCCGGAGCTTCGGGCCTCGACCGATGTGCGAAGGTGATCGCCACCATCGCCCGCGCGGGAGGCATTGCCGCCCTGACTCATCCCGGGACGCAGGACCGGGACGAGCTGATCCCAGGGCTGGCCGCCGCGGGCCTGACGGCCCTCGAGGCCTACCACAGCGCGCACGACGCCGACGCCCGGCTTCGCTACCTCGCCCTGGCGCGCCGCCACGGGCTGGCCGTCTGTGGAGGGTCCGACTATCACGGCGAAGGCGTGCGCCGGGCCGAGTTCTTCGGGCGAGGGGGGCTGCCGCCAGAGGAGTTCGCCGAGCTGAGGGAGCGGGCGGCCCGGGCGCGCGCAGCGGTACCCGCCGCGCGCTAGACGGTGCCTGCAGGTCCGAGGGCGAAGGTCATGGCGCCGTCGGCTACGAGCCGGCCGTCGACCCTGGCCGCGCCTTCGAAGAGACCCATGCGGCTGCCCAGACGGCGGACGGTCGCCTCGATCACCACCACGTCCCCCGCGCGGACGGGGCGGCGGAAGCGCGCCCGCTCGATCCCCATGAGGAAGAACAGCTTCTCCCGGTTCTCGCGCTTGACCAGGATCATGATGGCGCCCACCTGGGCCACCGCCTCCATGAGGATCGTAGCGGGCAGGGTCGGCCTCCCTCCGGCGACGCCGGCGAGGTAGCGCTCGTTGAACGTCACGTTCTTGATGCCGACGATCCGGCGATCGGGCTCGAGCTCGATGACCCGGTCGACGAGGAGAAAAGGGTGCCGATGGGGCAGGATGCGCTCGATGGCGCAGCGGTCGAGGGGCAGGACGAGCGGCTCCATCGCGCACCGAGCTTAATACCGCTCCGCCTCGCCGCGGAGGCCGGGGCGGACGGCCCTGCGCAGCCAGAACCGGGCCCAGGCCAGGCGCGACCGGCCGATCTCGCGGAAGATCTTGAGCAGGCCCATCTCTTCGGGCGGCCGCAGCTCACCGGCCAGGAGCACCCGGAGCGCCTCCGCGCGGCGCAGCTTGCCCGAAGACGTACGGGGCAGGGTGCCGGGCGGCAGCAGCTCGATCTGGCTGGGGGCCAGGCCGAGCCCCTCGAGGAGTCGTTCGCCGATCTCCGCCTTGACGTCGGCGTCGGGCCGGGGCCGCGTACGGTCCCGCTCGGCGAGGATCACCAGACGCTCGCCCTGCCGGTCCTCGTCCGCGTAGCTCACCGCCGCGCAGCAGCCGATGCGCAGCCCCTCCAGCCCGTCGAGCAGGGCCTCGATCTCCTGGGGCGCGAAGTTGCGGCCGCGGATGATGACCAGGTCCTTGAGCCGGCCGGCGATGTAAAGCTCGCCCCCGTGGAAGAACCCGAGGTCGCCGGTCTCGAGCCAGCCATCCCGGATCGTCCGCCGAGACAGCTCGGGATCGTTGAAGTAGCCGGGGGTGATCGAGGGGCCCTTGACCTTGATGCGCCCGACGCGCCCGCTCGCCACCGGCCGGCCCCGTTCGTCGTGGATCGCGATCTCCAGGCCCGGCACGGCGCGTCCAACCGACGCCAGCCGGCGCCCGAAGCCGCCCACCGCTTCTCCCCGCACGGACAGGCTCGTCCCGTCGAAGTCCGAAACCACGGGGACGGCGCGCGGGTGGGAGAAGCTGACCGCCAGGCCCGCCTCCGCCAGGCCGTACACCGGGGTCATGGCCTCCTCCCGGAATTTCCAGCGCGCGAAGCGCTCGCTGAAGGCCCGGATGCCCGCCACGCTGATCGGCTCCGCCCCGTTGAAGGCGATCTTCCAGCTCGAAAGGTCCACGCCCTCCAGGTCCCGGTCCCTGATCTTCGACACGCACAGGCCATAGGCGAAGTCGGGGGCGGCCGAGATCACGCCCTTGAACCGCGAGATGGTCTGCAGCCAGATGGCCGGCTTGGCGATGAAGTGATCGGGGGTGACGTAGGTGACGGTTCCCGGGTGGTACAGGCCCGTGAACATGTTCCCCAGCAGCCCCATGTCGTGGTACAGCGGCAGCCAGCAGACACCACCCTGCTCCACCTCCTCGGGTGAGAAGCCGCCGAAGAAGCTGTCGATCATCGCAAGGTTGGCGAGCAGGCTCGCATGGGACACGACGACCGCCTTCGGCTCGACGGTGGTGCCCGACGAGAACTGCAGGAACGCCGGGCTTCCGGGGTCCGGCGGCACGGCCGTCCAACGGCCCGCCGGCCCGATGTCGTGGGCGTCGAGGACCTCTACCACCGACCGCACCCCGTCGACCGCCGGACCGAGGATCTGCCGGATGCGGTGGTCGGTGACCAGGAAGCGCGTCCCGATCTTCTCCAGCATCCGGCGGGTCCGCGCGTAGTACTCGGTCAGCTTGCCCAGACGCAGGGGCGGGTATACGGCGGCCGGGATGCCGCCCGCGAGCTGCACGCCCAGGTACACGTCGAAGAACTCGATCGAGGTCGACAGGACGATGGCGACCCGGTCGCCGGGCTCCAGGCCGCGCGCCTGGAGCATCCCGGCGGCAGACTTCGCCCGCTGCAGCACTTCGCGGTAGGGGTAAAAGGTCGCCTCCCCCGACCGCGACACGAACCGCGCGCCATAGAGCGTGCAGTCCTCCAGCCGCCGGAGGACATCGACGATGGTTCGCGGGGCGGGCGCCATGGTCAGGCCGAGGACGCGCGCTCCCGGATCAGGCGGACGAGATCGCCCACTGTCCGCAGCGCGAGCAGTCGGCCGCGATCGGCGTGGGTCAGCTCGAAGCCGAACTGCTCCTCGATGCTCGTGACGAGCACGACCTGCCGCAGCGAGTCGAGCTGCAGGCCCTCCACGAGCAGCGTCTCGGGTCCGACGCGCGCGATGTCGTCCGGCTTCATCTCCAGCTCCTCGCGGGCGAGCGTCCGGAGGCGCTCGAGCACGTACTCCTCCGACAAGGAGGCGACGGTGGCTTTCGGGTCGGCCATGGGATGGAACCCTCTTTCCCCGGTGGACAGGGTCACCGGGACACCGCTCAGGCTGCGGCCGGGCGGACGGCCAGCGCCGCGCACTGGCCGAGCCACGACCACGACAGGCACAGCGCGGCCGGACGCTCCGCCTTCAACGGGAGGGCGCGGCCCGCCACGAGGTTCAGCCGACAGTCGGCGTCGGCGGCCACGTGCCGCGCGATGGGCGGCACGCAGCGCTGGCGCACGGCCTGGAGGGCGAGGCACAGTTCGGCGACCGCCGACGCCGCCCCCAGATAGCCGGTCTGGCTCTTGAAGGCGGTCACGGGCACGCCGGGGTCGAGGAGGGACGCGAGCAGGCGCGCCTCGCGCCGGTCGCCCTCGGCGGTGCCGATCCCGTGCGCGACCACGAGATCGACGGGCGAGCCGCCCGCCGCCTCCGCGATCGCGGCGCGGGCGGCCGCCTCCGAGGCCTTGGCATCCACGACGTCGACGGCCTCCATTGCGGAGCCGGCCCCGGCGATCTCCCCGACGACGGGCGCGCCTCGCCGGCGCGCGTCCTCGCCGCGCTCCAGCACGAGGAAGGCGGCGCCCTCGCCGAGCACGATGCCGTCGCGCTCGCGGTCGAACGGCCGGTACGCGCAGGACGGATCGCCCGCCGACAACAGGCCGACCTTCTCGTAGGCGAGGAACGTCGACTCCGTCAGCAGCGACTCGTAGCCCCCGACGATGGCGACGTCGGCCCGGCGCTCCCGGAGGTCGTGGAGGCCGGACGCGACGGCGAGCGCGGAGGCGGTGTCGCCCTGGACGAAGTTGTCGCTGGGGCCCTGGGCGCCGATCTCCGCCGACAGCAGGCCGAGCCCGGCGTTCGACAGCGTCCGCAGCGAGAAGTAACGATCGAGGAGGCGCGACGCCCGTCCGCCCATGTTGGCGAAGTCCCTGTCCTCCTCGCCGGTCCACGCGAACTCCAGGGCGCCGAACATCTCGGCGCTCTCGAGCCCCGTCTGCCCCGATCCCATGTAGAGGGCGATGCGGTACGGATCGACCGACGCCAGCTCGATGCCGCTCGTCGCAATCGCCTCCTTGACCGCCCGCATCGCGCACCGGACGCTCTGCCCCATGAACTTCTCGTTCTTGGGGAACCGCAGGGATCCGGCGAGGTCGAAGGGGGCGATCTCCGCGCTCGCCGTGCACGGAAACCCCGAAGCGTCGAACCGGCGGAGCGGACCGATGCCGGACTCTCCGCGCAGGCTGCGGCTCCAGGCCGCGTCGACCGAGAGACCGAGGGGCACGACGAGCCCCATGCCGGTCACCGCAACGTCGAAGCCGCTCCCCATCGCCTCGCCTGGCTCGTCCGCTCGCCATGCCGCCGATCGACGCGACGAGCGGCCGGAGCAGACCTGGATGAACGGGCTAACTCCTGCAACAGCGATGCCGCGGGCGCCCGCGATCCCTGCGGGTCGGCGGTGTCCGTCTCACGATCGATCTGAATGGCGGCCGGCGCCCCGACGCCACAAGAAGTCATCCAATGGGCAGACTTGTGTCTTCCACATGTCTCTACCTGCCGGCCCTTCGGCCTCGGATTGCAACCAGTTGACGCGTTCCGGTCGTCTCCGGCCGCGAGGTCGGCTGGACCGTACTTTGCACCTCGAACTCCAGTCATGTACGAGGAGTTCTATGGCCTGGGGGGTCGTCCGTTCGACCTGACCCCGGACCCCCGATTCCTGCTGCTCACGCCGAAGCACCGCGAGGCGCTCAGCCTCGTGCAGTACCTCCTCTCGGGCGGCCCGGGCCTGGCGCTGCTCATCGGGGAGGCGGGCACGGGCAAGACCACGCTGTTGCGGGCGGCCCTCCAGCATCCGCGGCGCGACGGGGACTGCGTCGTCACCCTGGACAATCCGACCCTCACGCGCGACGAATTCTTCGAGTTCCTGGGCGACGGGTTCCATCTCGGCGGGACGGTCGGCGGCTCGAAGACGCGGGTGCTGCGCGAGCTGACCCAGGCCCTGACCGAGCGGGGCCGGGCGGGAGCGGTGAGCGCGCTGGTCGTCGACGAGGCGCAGAGCCTCTCCAACGAGCTGCTCGAGGAGATACGGCTGCTGGCCAACATCGAGACCCAGGAGACGAAGCTGCTGTCGATCTTCCTCGCGGGGCAGCCCGAGCTGTCGCGGCGGCTGAACGAGCCCGGGCTGCGCCAACTGAAGCAGCGCATCGCGCTCCGGGGCGTGCTCGAGCCCCTGAGCCTGCCCGAGACCGCCGAGTACATCGCGGGCCGGCTGCAGATCGTCGGCGGCGACGTGGCGCGGACGTTCACCGGCGCCGCGGTCAAGGCAGTGTTCACGCACGCTCGAGGAATCCCGAGGACCGTCAGCGTGATCTGCGAGAACGCCCTGATCACCGGGTTCGCGGTGGCGGCGCGTCCCATCGACCGCGACGTCGTGGGGGAGGTCTGCCGGGACCTCGACCTCCAGCCCGCGGAGGAGGTGTTCCCCGCGGCGGAAACCGTCGCTCAACCGGTGGCGGAGACGCTGACCCTCCCCCCCCGTGAGCTCGCGATCGCGGCGCCGGCCGGCCGGGCGGAGCCTTCGGGGCCCGCGGGGCCGAAGGTAGACGAACGGCCGGCGAGCGAGCCCCGGCCCGACGAAGCGGCGGGACGGCCGCGGCGGGTGCTCGATCTGCTGCCCTTCTGGAAGGGCCGCGAGCCGGGCCCCCTGCGGTTGCAAGCCCAGTACTTCGACGTCGACGGCCGGCGGGGCGTGCTCGTCACCCCGGTCGCCGATGGAAGGCGCGCGGTCGAATGAGCCGCCTGCACCAGGCGCTCGAGCGCTCACGCGGCTCCGGCGCTTCCGCCTCCGGCCGGGCAGGGGAGTCGGAGGGGGCGGGGCTCGAGGCGCCTGCCGGCGGCCGGACGCGGGTGCCGACGCCGTGGAGGTTCGATGAGGACATCCCGGCCAGGCCGTTGCCCGCCCCGGAGCGGCCGCCCTCCCCTGCGTCCCCGGCGCCGGCGGCCCGGCCGGCGCGACGGGTCTTTCCCGTGTCGCTCGCGGTGGCCCTGCCCGCGGCCGCGGTGGGGCTGTACCTGCTGGCCCGCGCCACGGGCAATCTCGCTGCCGGTGGCACGCTGCGCCTGACGGGCCTCGTGGCCGCCAACGAGGTCGTGGTCGCCGCGAAGACGGCGGGACGCATCCGGGAGCTCGCGGTGACGGAAGGCTCGTGGGTGAGGCCGGGCGACGTGATCGCGCGGCTCGATCGAGAGGAGCTGGATGCCGAACGGCAGCACCAGCTCGCGCTCATCAAGCAGCTGTCGGCGAAGCTCCGGCAGGGCCGCGAGGTGGTGACCCTGGAGGGCGACCGCGGGCGCGGCCGGGTGGCATCGGCGGAAGCCCAGCTCCGCGCCGCGCGCAGCCAGCGCGACGAGGCCGTCGCCGGCCTGGAACAGCTCCGCAAAGACGACGAGCGGGCGCTCAGCCTCTCCAAGGAGGGGCTGCTCTCGCGCCAGGAGGTCGAGCGCATCCACACCGACGTGCGCGTGGCCGAGGCACGGCTGAAGTCGCTCGCGGACCAGGTGTCGCGGGCCGAGGCCGACCTCGATCTGGCCCGGGCCAACGAGCGCCAGACCGGGGTGGCGCAGCGCGACGTCGAGCAGACGCAGGCGCAGATCGAGCAGGCCAAGGCCGAGCTCGCGCAGATCAGCGCCCGGGTAGGGTACACGGAGGTGCGCGCCCCGCTCCCGGGCATGGTGTCCGTGCGGGTGGCGCGGGAGGGCGAGGTGATCCGGCTCGGCGACCCCATCGTGACGATCGTCGACCTCGACGACGTGTGGGTGCGGGCCGAGGTCGAGGAAAGCTACGTGAACCGCGTCGTGGTCGGCCAGACCCTTGAGGTCGAGCTCGCCTCGGGCGAGCGGCTCCCGGGGCGGGTCACGTACATCGCGCCGGAAGCGCAGTTTGCCACCCAGCGCGACGCGAGCCGTGTCAAGCGCGATATCCGGACCTTCGGCATCAAGGTGGCCCTGCCGAACCCGGGCCGACGTCTGCACCAGGGCATGACGGCCTACGTGCTCGTCCCCGACCATCGACGCGCGCCCGCCGACGGAGGGTAGACGATATGCCCCCCATGCCCGCCATTCGAATCGACGGCCTCCGCAAGCAGTTCGGCGAGTTCGTCGCCGTCCAGGGCGCGAGCTTCCAGGTGGCCGAGGGGGAGAACTTCGGGCTGCTGGGCCCCAACGGCGCGGGCAAGTCCACTCTCATCCGCATGCTGACGACCCTGCTCGAGCCCACGTCGGGCACGGCGCAGGTGGCCGGGCACGACGTGCGGCGGGAGGCCGACTCGGTGCGGCGGGCGATCGGCGTCATCCCGCAGGCGCTCACCTCCGATCCCGACCTGACCGCGGCCGAGAACCTCGACTTCTACGCCAAGCTGTACAGCGTGCCTGCGTCGCCGCGGCGGCGCATGGTGGACGAGCTGCTGGCTTCGGTCGACCTCCTCGAGTGGCGTGACCGCATGGTGGGCACCTTCTCCGGGGGCATGCGGCGGCGCCTCGAGATCGCCCGCAGCCTGATGCATCAGCCCCGCATCCTGTTCCTCGACGAGCCGACCACGGGCCTCGATCCCGTGACGCGCCTGCACATGTGGGACATGATCCGGCGGCTCAAGGCCCGGACCGGGGTCACTCTCCTGCTCACCACCCACTACATGGAGGAGGCGGACCAGCTCTGCGACCAGATCGCGATCTTCGACCACGGCCGCGTCGTGGCCCAAGGCAGCCCGGCCCGGCTGAAGACGCAGGTGCGCGCCACCCAGACGATCGAAGTCGAGTTCGTCGCGAGCCCGCCGGGTTGGGTCGACACGGTGCGGCGCCTGCCCGGCGTGGCGGCGGTGCGGATGGGGAAGGGCGCGTGCGTCATCGAGAGCCGCGACCGCATGGCCACCGTGAGCGCGCTCGCCGACGCCGCGCGCCGCGCGGCGGTGACCATCCCGTCGCTGGTGGTCAAGGGCAACACCCTCGAGGACGTGTTCATCGAGTACACGGGCCGGGAGCTGCGTGACGCGGCCGACGGGAAGCGCCGCCTGGACGTGCGGCATCTCTACGACCGCCCTTCGCACGCGTGAGGCAGGGGATCATGCTTCCCGTCTGGGCGATCATCGAGCGCGACCTGCGGAAGTACTTCCGCAGCTCCGCCCTCATGATCGTGTCCCTGTTCCTGCCCCTCCTGCAGCTGCTCGTCATCGGGTACGCGTTCGGCGGGCAGATCAAGGGCGTCTCGGTGGCGCTGGTCACGCTCGACCACGGCCCGGAGGCGGCGCGGCTGCGCGAGAAGTTCGCGGCGATCGAAGCCAACGCGCGGACCTTCCACGTGCGGATGGAAGGGGACATGGCGGGCGCGCTGCGGGCCACCCGCAACGGCGACGTGGCGGCGACGATCGTGATCCCCGAGGACTACTCCCGGGCCGTCGCCCAGCGGATCCGGCCGAACCTCGGCCTGGTCGTCGACAACACCGACCCCTTCGTGGTCAGTACCCTGACCGCGAAGATGACCGAGCTGCTCGAGGCCGTCAACCGGCCCGAAGTCACGCCCCGCTACCTCGGCCAGGTGGCGCTCGACGTGGTCGAGATCTTCCCCTACGTCGAGTACATCGAATACCTGCTGCCGGGATCCATCACCCTCGCCATATTCGTCTGCGCGATCATCGGCGGCGGCCTCATCTTCATCGACGACAAGGCGCGCGGCTTCCACGAGGGCTACCTCGTGACCCCGATCTCCAAGGCGCAGCTCGTGATGGGCATGCTGCTCTCGGGAACGCTGAAGGCGACCTTCGCGGGCATGGTGGTCACGGTCCTGGGGTCGATCCTGGCCGGCACCGCCCGGAGCCTGACCCCGGCCACCCTCGGGATGGCCCTGGGCCTGAACGCCCTCGTGGCGTTCTCCCTGATCAGCCTGATCAGCGTGCTGATGGTGCGCGTCACCGACCCGGTGGTGCCCCGCGCCACCTTCGGCCTGCTGAACACGCTGCTGTTCTTCCCGAGCGGGGCCATGTACCCCATCTACAGCTTCCCCCAGTGGCTTCAAATAGTGGCGGCCGTGGACCCCTTCGCCTACTCGGTCCGCTCCTTCCGCGCGCTGCTCCTCAAGAACGTCGGCCCCTCGGCCATCGCGGGGGACGTCGCCTTCCTGGGCGGCTTCTCGCTGGCTTGCCTCGCCGCCGTGCTCCTGCTCTTTCCCCGGAGGCTCTGACCCGATGAAGACCCTTGTGATCGGCCTCGACTGCGCCGCCCCCGAGATCGTGCTTGGAGACAAGCGCCTGACGAACATCCGCCGCCTGATGGGCCAGGGCTGCTACGGACGCCTCGAGAGCGTCATCCCTCCCATCACGGTGCCGGCCTGGATGTGCATGGCCACCGGCCAGGACCCGGGCTCCCTGGGGGTCTACGGCTTTCGCAACCGCACGGACCACTCCTACGGCGGCCTGGGCGTCGCCAACTCCGGCTCGATCACCGCTCCCGCGATCTGGGACCACTTCGGCACGAACGGCCGGAAGGTGGTGCTCGTGGGCGTGCCGCCCGCGTATCCGCCGCGGCCCGTGAACGGGGTGTGCGTGGGCTGTTTCCTCACGCCCGACCCCGCGCAGAGCCAGTTCACCTATCCCGCGAGCGTCAAGGACGAGATCGAGAAGGTCGTCGGGGGGACCTACCCGGTGGACGTCACCGGCTTTCGCACCGACAACAAGGACTGGCTCCGGGACCAGGTCCACGAGATGACGCGCAAGCACTTCCAGGTGATTCGGCATCTCATGACGACGGTGAAGTGGGAGTACTTCCAGTTCGTGGAGATCGGCCTCGACCGCCTGCACCATGGCTTCTGGAAGTATCACGACCGGTCTCACCGCGACTACGCGCCCGGCCACAAGTACGAGTCGGTGGTGACGGACTACTACCATCTCCTGGACGAGGAGATCGGCACCCTGCTCGAGCTGCTCGACGAGGACACGGTGGTGCTCGTGGCCTCCGACCACGGGGCGCAGCGGCTCGACGGCGGCTTCTGCGTCAACGACTGGCTGCGCCGGGAGGGCCTACTCGTCCTGAAGGAGGAGCCCGCGGAGCCGAGCCCGTTCTCCCCGAAGATGGTCGACTGGACGAAGACGAGGGTCTGGAGCGAGGGGGGCTACTATGCGCGGGTCTTCGTCAACCTCGAGGGGCGCGAGCCGAACGGCCTGGTGCCGGCCTCGCGCTTCGACAGGTTCCTGGAGGACCTGACCGCCCGCCTCGAGGCCCTGCCCGACGACCAAGGCCGCCCCATGGGCACGGAGGTGTTCCGCCCGAGCGACATCTACAGGAGCGTGCGGAACGTGGCCCCCGACCTGATCGTGCACTTCGGGGGCCTCTACTGGCGGTCGATCGGCAGGGTCGGCTACCCCGAGCTGCACGTCCAGGAGAACGACACCGGCCCGGACGGCTGCAACCACGCGCGGTTCGGCGTCTTCGTGCTCTCCGCGCCGAACCTGCCGCGCCGGGGCGAGGTGGAGGGCATGGGGATCCTGGACGTCGCGCCGACGCTCCTGGACCTCAAGGGCCAGGCGGTCCCGGCGGTCATGCAGGGGCGGTCCCTGCTGAGGAGGTAGGCCGCGCGTGCCGAGGAGGAGGGTCCGCCTTGAGCGGAGGGGAAGCATGGGTGGGACGGGCGTCGCGCTCGCGCCCGGCGACGCGCTGAAGGACGAGGCACAAGCCCCCCCGGGTCACCGAAAGCGAGCAGGCGACTTGCAGGACGGGTCGAGCTCGGCGTTCGTCGAGGTGGCGAACAAGTCGAGGCAGCGCCGCGATCGCCTGAAGCCGCCGAAGGCCGCTCCGGCGAAGAAACCCGAGCCGCCGCCGGAGGCGCCCCGTCGCCAGAGGGGTCAGTCGTGAAGACCGGCGGACGGGTCGTGAAGTATGCGCGGTACTACGGGTTGCTATTAGCGGAGGGGCATCTCCAAGGCGGCTGTTCGGCGACACGCTGCGTCGGATCTGGGCGCTGCCGCTGTCGGCGGGATAGTGGGCCAGCGCTGACCGCGGACATCTAGCGAAGAAAGAGCGTTGACGTGGAGAGATGTCGACGAGATCCCGCCGGAACAAAGCCCCCCAGTCCCATCGCGTTCGGCACGTCCAGACGGTGTGAGCCGGTTCAAGAGAGGTCAAGATGAAGAACATCCTTCTTATCAGCCCGGATTTCAACCCAGAGAAGACAGCAAAGGTCATGTCTTCCCTGTCGGGAATCAAGGCACTGACCTTCATCGATTCTAGGGCTTACATGGTGCCCCTGGGATTGGCTACCGTAGCCGCCTTGACCCCCGACGACGTCGACGTCGACATATGGGATGAGGCGGTGCACGGGGAGATCACTGATGAGACCGAACTCAAGAAGAACTATGACTTGGTTGGAGTCACCGGGTATACGGGTCATATCGCGCGTGTGTGGGAGCTCGGCGCGATGCTTAGGCGGCGCGGCATCCTGACAGCCGTTGGCGGCCCCGGGGTGTCGGCAGCACCGGAACACTACCGGGATCACTTCGACATCTTGTTCATTGGCGAAGCGGAATACATCTGGCCCGAGTTTCTGGCTGAGTGGAAGGACGGCAAGCATCGGCTGGAGTACCGCCAAGTAGGCAAGGTCGATATGGCACACTCTCCACTGCCTCGGTGGGACAAGGTCGCGGCCGACATGCGCCACTATCTCGTTGGGGGTGTACAGACGACACGGGGTTGCCCGTTTGACTGCGAATTCTGCGACGTGATCTATATCTACGGGCGCCAGGCCCGCCACAAGTCGATCAATCACGTGTTGTCGGAAATCTCTGCGATGGAGCGACTTGGCGTGTCGCACGTCTTTCTGTGCGACGACAATTTCATTGGCAATCCGCGCTACGGTAAAAGCCTGCTCCGAGAGCTAATCCCCTTGAACCGGTCGTTCCGGCGCCCGTTGGGGTTCCACACGCAGATAACCCTCAACGTTGCCAAGGACGATGAGATGCTGGGATTGTTGGCCGATGCCAACTTCATTGCACTGTTCATCGGCGTAGAAACCCCGAACAAGGAGAGCTTGATCGAGACTAACAAACCGCAGAACTATAAAACCGACATCGTTGCAGATATCAAGAAGATACACAGCTACGCCATGCCAGTGCAGGGTAGTATGATTGTCGGTTTCGATCACGACGACACGGGTATCTTCGACATGCAGTTCGACTTCCTGCAGGAGAGCGGTATCGTCAACCCTGGCTTGACCGTATTGCAGGCACCGATCGGAACCAAGCTCTGGGTTCGGCTCCATAAGGAAGGACGTGTGGTACGGCTCAGTGAGGTCAATCCCACCCTGACGACGAGCCACCAGACCAACATCATCCCGAAGCGGATGACCCGGGCGGAGCTCTTGTCGGGCTTCCATGACTTAGTGAAGCGTGTAAGAGACTGGCACAATTTTGAGGTGCGGGCCAAGCGGATGCTCGATCAGGTACAGCGTCGGCCAAACGTCCGTCGATCTGGTCGCCACTGGACACTGATGCCAAGGTTCGTGAAGTTTTTCTGCTTTTCCATGGACCGTGAGGCACGAGCTACATGTTTCCGTTTGATTCTCTATACTCTCCGTCGGGCTCCGTTCATGCTGGACAGAGTCATACGGATGATCGCGCGACAGTACATTGAGGCGATGCGCGCGCCAGGGATGCTTCGAGCCCTCGATGAACAGGTTCGCCTGGAGAGGACTGGGGAGACGCAGGTGCGGCCGGAGCCCACTGTCTTCTTCGTCCCAGACGCATTCAAGAAACCCTACAAGTCTGTCTTTCCCGAGTTGCACGCGCATGTCTCGAGAGGGCTGGTCGACAAGAAACGGACGGAAAACGCATTGGTGGAGGTGATCTACGACTTTGTGACGCGATGGGGACTCAGCTTCCGGGAGTTCGAAGAGTATCACCGTACGTTCCTGTACGAGCTCTGTGATCGAACTATTGCCAAGGAGAATGGAGAGCTCGAACCGACGGCGGACGGGACCATGAGAGGCGGCGACGGGCTGCACGAAATGACGGGACTGACCGACGGGCAGGTATCGGCGAAGGTTAGACAGCTCGGAGATGACGTTCTGCGCTATGTAGAACAGGAGTTGCGCGACTTTCAAGGGACGCAACGCGGGTCGTCCCACCCGATGGCCGAGGTTTGATTGCGAGGATCCGTTGAGATGTCGGCTCGTCTTGGCGATCAGGTGACGTCCGCGCCCTACCGCGGTACGCGCGGCTTTCCGATGCCTGCTGACACCTCAATCAGGTTGGTGGCCGCGATCGAGCCGGCGGAGGCGGTGAGGTTGGTGGTGACCTTTTTCGTCGCGGTGACGGTGCCGGAAGCGCCAATGTTAGCCACCCCCACGTTGCCCGTGGCCAGGACGTTGCCCACGACCGACTGGTCACCGACGAACGTATTGGCGGTCGCAAGCCTCGGATAGCGAGCGTCCGTGAACGGAACGTCCAGGCTCAACATGGCGGCGCCGGCGGCGGCACC